>ERZ824600.914-NODE-914-length-40849-cov-151.119258_pt1 | contig 40849 bp, 49 predicted proteins | sample MGYA00519933_ERZ824600 | MGnify/ENA primary metagenome ERZ824600 (study PRJEB31778, sample SAMEA3449178) | human gut metagenome | biome: human gut; feature: human-associated habitat; material: faeces | place: United Kingdom | collected 2010/2012 ... | reverse complement strand
CTTCTCCACGGGGCAGACGAGCGACACAGATGCTCTGGCCTATGGAGGCTTTGTAAACAATTCATGGAACAACTTCTCCACAGGGCAGACGAGCGACACAGATGCTCTGGCCTATGGAGGCTTTGTAAACAATTCATGGAACAACTTCTCCACGGGGCAGACGAGCGACACAGATGCTCTTAACACTCTAATTGTAAATGGCTACTTCAAGGAAAACACAAATAGTTCGCAACTCACAGTTCAGGCCAAAACCCCTACAACTCAAAGCTGGATATCAAGATTTTCTTTTTCCTTCGATGAGTCTGCTATTTTCAACAATCCGGTCGCTAGTGGGAGTGATGTTGAGATAGAATCTTTCTTTTTTGAGAACCAGTACGACCCTTCTCAAGAGGTATTAACCAAAGGGCCGTTCAGGATGTTTGTTTTCGACGCAGAGACTCAAGAATTCCTTACTTACTCTGTTAACTCGATATTGTTGCCTGACGACAAAAATCAGTTGCCAATCCTTGAGTTCAGTTTCTTGGGGTTGGTGTTGAAGGCAAACCAGAAGATAAGGTGTTACTTCTCTTCGGCATCGGTTCCCTCATGGGAAGGTGCAGAACAGATTTTGCAGTTATCAGTCTTTGACGAGGCCGGCCATGATGTGGAATATGGATATTTCCCATACATGGATGTGAGAGTTAAAGCTACTACATCCAAGATAGAGTGGGACGAAACCAAGCCTGTATATCTGGACATCATTTCAGCTAACGGGCAAACAACCACAGGCTATTGCTTTGGCGGCAATGAGGTAAATAATAATTATTCTTATTACCAGCAAGCGCCGGAGGGTGAAGGCTTGTTCTCCCAGAGCCAAATCGTATTTAATGTTAAGTCTGAAATTGAAAACGATATTGGCCAAGCCGGGAACAGCGGATTTATTACTCCCCCGTCCAGCACCTCATCGACTCTTCCAAACTTTGTTTTTGGGCTTCATATCTTTTCGGAGTTTATTTCAATGCCAATGGGGAATGCCAATAATTATGTCATTCCTGCGACCACTACGAAGATTAGCCAACTTAGGTATCAAGTATCACGGGATGAGAGCAACGATGTAACTCCTTCATCTTCATTCCTTAGTGATGACGGTCTGGCTTATGGTGCGCCAAGGATTCAGGCCACAGTTCAGGCATTGGACTATGATGCCCCGATAGCTATGGAAAAGAGCACTTCCATGTCGGTATCAACAAACTTGTCTAACGGGAGAGACCATATTGTATTGAGTGGACAAAGCTCTACAGATACAAGACTGTACTTTTCCTTAGATGATGCTAAAAAGGTGAACGTATTAGCGGCGTATATTCTGTATGATTCCACTATCATTAGCTGACACAGGCGGCCTAACCGCAGATGGTTTGTTGCCGTTGACAGGCTTCCCCTCATGGATGTGGGGAAGCGACATTCTTAATGGTCAACTCTGGGGTGGAACAGAAATAGCAGAGCCAGCTTACAACGAAATTTGGACAGACCCTACGACTGGTGTTACGAATGCGCTCCTACCTTCGTTGACTGGATTGGAGCCAATGAACGGCCTGTATGATATTGATTATCAGATAGGTTATCCTGAAATGCCCCAGCCGCCGACATATAACCCCAACACAAGTTATTTATCATCAACGGCTTCCATAGATACGTCAGCTGGGTTTGAGAAGTCTAGTCCCAACAAAATAGCATGGGATGACACGTTTGACCCGTTCGGCTTCAACTCTGCAACGCTTAAAGGATTTGGTAGTGTTCTTTCGGATGTGTCGTCTTCCTTGAGCAAGAAGCGGTCATATGCCAACTATGTCGCCAGTTATGAGAATCAGGCACAGGCGTTAAGGAATCAAGCCGAGTCGGCATACAGGATTGCCGGAATAAACATGTCTCGCCTTCGAGGGAATCAGGCGAAATACCTAGCCCAGCAAAGGGTGTCAGCAGTCAGGACAGGCTTCGCCCCGACTTCCGGTTCCATAGGCGCTGTACAACAGGCGACAATGAGCCAGTTCGAGCAACAAATAGCTGATGCTTGGGTGGAAGCGGAACAAAAGAGGCAGAACACAATGTATCAAGCAAGCGTTGCTGATTGGCGGGCAAGCGAAGCCCGGAAGGCTAGCAAGCGCTCATCCGGTGGATTCCTTGGCTCGCTACTTGGCTCTGGTGTGGGAGCTTATTTTGGAGGCCCCACCGGAATGGCGATAGGTTCTAAGATAGGTTCATCCATAGGAGGGTTATTTTAATCATGGCGACCAACGATACTAGAGACATAAGACTGGGTGTCAGTAGTGCAAACAAGGAGGGGTTGTTGCCTTCTCCTTCAAACCGTTATTTGCGCTCCACTTATGATGCGGCCAGATATGTTCCTATTGGAAATGAGTTTGATAAAGAGAGCCGGGTAAAGGAGCTTGGCGACCTTGGCGAAGGACTCACAATGTGGTCGAAGGCGCAAGCGGAAGTCGAGACAACGAACGACAGTATTCAGTCACGGCGCATGCAGGCAGAGTACATGGAAGCTTCCACACAGGTTTTCAATCAGCTTCAAAAAGACCCCAGCACGATGAACAACCCTGCGGTTTGGCTGGACGCCTATACGGAGGAGATGACATCAAGGGTGGCAGAGATTAACAACAAGTATGCCAAATCGTTTTATGTTGGGCGCAATCAGATGTTGTCCAATGAAAGGCTCAACCTGTTGCTGAAAGAGGAGAAGAACAAGGTGGGCCTGATGGCGGCAGACAGAATATCAAAGATGGCCGCAGACGAAACTAATGCGGCGTTCAAGATTGCTGTGGCCAACAGGGATTTCGGGTTGGCTAGGGAGATAAATAAAAGCCCCTACCTAACACCTGCGGAAAAGATGTTGAATGAGAATGGAATTGTTCAAGCCCAGACACAAGACATCATCCAGCAGGAAACATTGAGGAACCCTTGGGGTGTTCTGGAAGAGGTGAACAGGGATGGTGCTGTACAGCGTCGTGAATTGACTTACGAGCAACAGCAGTACGCATTGAACCAAGCGCAGGGCCGGATAAGCATGATTCAAAAGCAATCGTATGACTCTCTCGTACAGAAGTTTTTGTTCAACCCGGAAGAGTTTGAGATGGATGTCGCCAAAAAGCTATTGGACACAAACCAGCTGACGACCCAGCAATATGTCAACCTCCTCAACATGAAGAAGACCATGAGCGCCAAGGTTGAGCCGACTCCAATGCAGTTTGCGGCCATGTCTAATTGGGCGGTCAAGCTTTCAGAGGATTACCACAAAGAGTCGCCAGAGGGACAGGCCAATATCCTCTCTCAAGCTGAACGGCTTCTTGAGCGGATGAATTTCAGCACCAGCGACAAGAACTCATTGCTCAAGCTTGTAACACAAAAGATTTCCCCGGAAACGTTCAATCAGGCTGACAAGTTGGTAGAGAAATTTTGGGATAACGGCCAACTACCTCTGACCAAGACAGCGGATTACACCGGGACCCAAGGAGGAACTACTCCGATTTATTTGACGGAGGGAGAGTTTAATACCCAGTTCAAAGAGAGGAAGAACCAGTTTTTCTTAGACAAAAGCAGGACATACCTAGACCCGAAAACGGCAGAAGACAGGTATGCTGTGATGGAGTATGTGCCTAATGCGGAAAACATTCTAGTGCAAGACCGGGTAAAGAGCGAAGTCCGTTCTGCCTTGTCGGATAGGATAGCAGAATATCGGGCGCAGAATGGAGGACGAACCCCGAACACGGAAGAGCTTTATACGATGATTTACAACGCTAGAGCAGAAGTCTTTGGTAATCAAAACATTAAAGCTCTTAATCCTATTATGGACAACCCTGTTTTCCCGTCAGGACGACAGGAGAATACTGATGAAAGGAAGGCAACTTTTATCCCCAGAGAAAACAAGAAGTTCTCTTTTAGGACCGCTTCGCCAGTAGTTGATATTCCAGAAGGGGATAAATACATTTGCCTCTCGCCGGACAATGCGTTTGTCACATCGGAAAGGAACCCTCTTCTTGTACTTAAACAGGCAGGGCAATATCCGTTAGGTTACGTAACCTTCGACCAATCCTATCTTGAAAAACCTTCGGAAGACCTACAAGATGTTGTGGCAAGGAGGAATGCAAAAGCTATTGCTGAAAAGGCAGGGCTTGCGGCACAGAGCGAGCAGACGGTTTATTGTGCTTTAATTGCGTACTGGAACAGCTTATAAAACATTTATGCCTGAAACACTAGACCCATTAAACCTAAACCCTTCCTCAACTATTTCGGACGCAATAGGAGGTGAGGCTTTGGAGGAACAGGCTCAACAGCAAATGCAGGAGCAGGTTTCTAGGGAGGCTCAAGGCATTTCAAATGGTGTGCAGGAAGGAGCTTGGGCCGAAAAGGCATTGAGTAGTAAAAGGAAGCTTCGTGAGGACTTGGATGAATACCTCAAACTCCAATCCACAGCCACACCTGATGACCCCCCAGAGTTTTTGAATGCTCTTGCCGACAGGCGAAACCAGCTAATAAATAGTGGTATAGACCCGGACTATGAAAAGTATCGGGACAAGATTGACAGGATTCAGGGGAAAATATATGCCATAACCCAAAACATCAATCCCAAGACAGGGTTGTTTGGTGTTGTCCCCACCGAGGATGTAAAAGACAGTAGGCTTGGGACTCTCCTCACCGCAGAGCAAATAGGCTACTTTAACAGCCTACCTAAAAGCATGCAGGATGAATTCATCTTTGAGGGGATTGTTGAAACCTTCTTCCCGCAGGGAGGTATGGATAAGGTAACGGCATTGGGTTTACTCAAGGAGCATTACCAAACCGACTCCATGCACGGAGTTGTCAGCAAATACGCTCAAGAGCTTCAAAGGAACAAGGAGGAGGAGACAGCATACAATGAAGCCTCTACCAGATTTTTCGATTCCTTTATAGAAACAGGAGGCGATTACCAGAAAGCAATCGACAGCTTGGAAGGCAATCTAAACCTGTATGCGGAAAACATTTTCAACCAAGAACCTGCGCTTAAATACATTTACCAGCGTGCGTATAACTCCGTCTCATGGATTAAAGATGAATACATAGAGAGCGGAGAGCTGGATTGGGAAAAGATGGCAGACAGGTTGTTGAAGCTTGGTGAAGGAGAGACGTTCTCTCTAGCCATTCAGATGCTTCCCTACATGTTGCCCAAAGACGACAGGACTTGGCTCACCCAAGCCATAGACGACACCGCCTCTGATGTCTCCCGCTTTGCTAGGCTCATGGTTGACGGAGGAGGTGATAGCGCCCAAGCAGAACGCCTTGCGTTGGCTATCCAGCAGGAATATCGTCAGGGCCGAGACATGCCTACATCGTGGATAGGGAGAGCTTTTAAGGCGGCGACAGACCAAGTTCCGAAGGTGGCGGCAGTAACCGGAAGCTCTCTTTTGGCTTCACCGGGTGGGCCTGTAGCAATGGCCGCCACAGGAACAGCTGTCGGCTCAATGGTGTATGGTTCAACGGTAGGTCTTGAGGCATATAGGACGAATTCTTCTAGGGCAGGAGCATTGACATATGGTGTTACTGTTGGGGCCTTGGAAGGTCTCCTTGAAAACGTAACTCTTGGCGTTGGTGCTTTGGCCTCCAAAGGTATTAAGGTGGCAGAGGCAGGTAGGAAAATGGCCTCTGTTGCCGGAAGAGTTCCCGCTACCGTAAGAGGTGCGGCGGCTGGTGCTTTGTCTGAATATACCCAAGAAGTCATTGCTGACCCAATTTATGTTGGATTGGAGAATGTAATGCGCTCTGCGGGGTTTGAGCTTACCCAGCAAAACACCCTTAAAAACTGGTGGGAAACATTGGACTTCACATCCCCTGAACTATTGGGGGCTACAGCCATTCTTGGAGGCTCCATTGGTGCTGTTGGGGGCTATCAAGCCAATCATCTCATCAACCGAGTAGGAAGAAGCGCTTCGGCTCTTCAAGCTTATGGTGTACCCGAATCGGAAGCTGTGGCTATTGCCGAAATGCCAGACGGCAAGGAGCGCACAAACAGGCTTATATCGGCCCTTCGCAATAACCGGGTAAGCCCCGACGTGCAAATAACAAACCAGCAAGCGGGGATATTCCTGAATTTTTTAGCTAAGAATGCAGAGAGGTTTAAGGATGTTGAGCTGATGCCGGAGATATCCGACAACGGGGACGGAACCTTTAATATTGTTGAGAGAGATCCGGTAAGTGGAGCTGAAAAAGCAACCACAGTAACAGACGAAATCGCAGGGACGTTCATGTCTCAAGCGTTGCAGTCAAATCCGGGATTTATCAGGGCATTAAATATTTTCGCCCAAGAAGAGATAGAGTCAGGGTTGGGCAAGGAGACGAAGATAAAGAGCTATACTCCTGACGAACTCCGAGCAAAAATCCAATCCACAGAAGACAACAATGCAACTATAGCACGACTTAGGGCTTTGGCTGTAATTAACCAAGACCCGGAATTGTTGCAGAGTTTTCGTGATGGGAAAGTAAGTATTGAAGATGTAGCAAATGAGCTGGAAATTGTATCTGCATATAGAGATGGCACGATTGCTGTTGCGAGGGGTGAAGCGAATCCTCTCAATATTCTGGAAGAAATAATTCACGCCCGTGCAATATCCGATTTGGAGAGCGGCGTTATTTCTCGAAGCGTTATTGAAACACAAGTAAGGAATTACTTGGAGTTCTTGGGACGTAGTGCGGAAGAGATAGGGGATTTGAGCAATGACGTTGTGTTGCAGGAACATTTGGCGAATATGGGGAAGGCTTTGGCAACAACGCCGGAACTGTTTTCCGCAATGCCCGGCAATGTTCAAACAATCCTTGAGTGGCAGAAGGACGCTATAGCGGAAGTAGGAAATGTCTTTGCGGAAGGCGCTCTGATAAAAGAGGCCATTGAGCAGGGCATTGTCTCTCCCGATTTTGTCAAGTGGTCTAAATCTTTGGCGACTATGGCCGAACGTCGTGACGGTCAGGATATGGCAGAGCTTGTCAATGGTGCGACCGGAGAAAGCATTTTGCCAATGGGCCAGAGCCTTCCTTCCGTGAGGAGGCGTGGGACTATTGATGTAACTCCTTCTGTAAGAACCATTAACGAAGCCATATCAAACATAGTCAATGGCGCATCGGAAAGGTCTATAGGCCAGCTCCACAAATTGCAGAGGAGCATGATAAAGCTTTCGGAAAGGTTTTCTCAAGGGAAGCTGACCGAACGAGGACAACAGAAAGCGTTACTGAATTCTGTTCTCTCTATCGCTAATGCAATGGCTTCTGGTAGCCGGAAGTTTATCTCCAACCAGCTTGCCGAAAGGCTTGCGAACCCCAAGAGCAACGAAGCGTTTAATGCGGACATGAAGACTGCATTGGATGCCACAGTAGCGGCCTTGAACGAAAGAGCGGAGGCGGCGAGCCGGAAGCAGTTGGAGCGCATTATTCAGGACGAGATAAACAGGAGGGTTGAGCAAGCGGACGCTAAAGCTAAGAAGGATTTCAACAGGGAAATGAAATTCCTCCGGGGTTTAATCTCCAAGGAAATAAGGAAAGACATCAAGGAGGAAAGAGCGGAGGCGGCGGCAGAGAAGAAGCTTGCCAGTAAGAGCATACAGAGCTTGCGAAGGCTTGCCGAGAATGCTTTTAAGGACACCAAGGGACGCTCTCGTTCTTTGGACGCACAAGCCAGAGAGGAGACTATGGATGCCCTTGAGGTTATGGCTATGTCTCCTTCCGAAGTTGCAACCCAGCTTGAAGTCTTGGATAGCACCATAGACGAGCTTCAAAACCAGCCTGCCACAGAAGAACTTGCTCTGGAACTGGAAAATCTGGAAAACCAAAAGAATCTCCTTGAGGTGTTTGGTAGTGCGTTGTATCGGGAGAAGATGCCTAACGGAAGGTATAAGTATGCTCTCAATGCACAGCAACTTGCGGAAGCAGTTAAGACATTGAAGGAGCTACAGCGTGAAGGGCGACTCCGCAGGAAAAAGGTTAATGAACGTATTGAGCGCTTCTATAATGACTTTAACGCTAAAATCAATGAGCGAGTAGGAGGAGAGAAGAATCGTGATGCCCTTAGAAAAGCCGTAATGGAAAGGGACCAACGGGGAACGGGCTTTTTGGATAGAATTTTCACGCAATTCATGAGCCTTCAACAACTCCTCGAAGTGATGTCTTCCATGAAATCCTTTAAGGACATAGGGACATTCTTGCAGAACAACGTCCAATTCGCAGAGCAACAGCGAGGGGTAGAAAAAGAAAAGGCTACGTCTAATGCGATTCGCATCATGCGTGGAATGATGGAGATTGCAGGGCAGAACTCTCCAAGGTATTTTGATGAGCTTTCTACAAAAACTATTCCCTTTATGGGGCATGAGCTAACCAAGTATGGCCTTGTAAAAGTCTATCAGACATTGAGAGAGAAGGATGGCTTAGATGTGTTGAGAGAAAACCTTGGAGACAAGGGAATGGATTTCGGCAACTATCGGAAGTACCAACAGGAGTTGGAGGGCTTAAACAAGAGCCTTGATGATGGTGCCATTACTTCCGAAGAGTTTGAGTCCAAGTTGGAAGCCGTTGAAGAAGAATACCTTGCGAGGAAGGAAAAAGATATTGCCAAGCTATTGGAATTGCTTGGGCCGGATGGGCTTTACCTTGCTGACGAGTTACAGAACCTGTATCGGGAAAAGGGCGAGAAGCTTCGGGCGTTCATGGCAGAGAACTATGGCCAGACGGTTATCCTTGATGACTACTATACGCCCCGAAATATTGCCGCCTATAATACAATGCAAGAAGGGGATATGGATGCTTACAGTAAGGGACACGTCACAAGGACGGGCTTGCCCTCTTACGCAAAGCACCGGAACACTCCCTCTTCGGCGGCGCTCTCTCTGGAAATAAACCCTCTTGGGGAATATCTTCGTTATAGCTCTATCATGGAGGGGTGGATGACAGCTTCGGAACTGGTCAACTTCAACAACCGGGTATGGGCTAATCCCACCACGAACGCCCAGTTGCAGAAATTATTAGGCCCAGCCAATTTCGAGGCGGCAAACAAAGCCCTGTATTACTTCATCAACGAGGGGCGTGTGTATGCCCAAAAGAGCGTGTTGGCAGAGGTAATGGGGAAAGTGTTCCAAGTATTGGCTAAGACAAGGATTGCTTTCTCCTTGGCTTCTCTGGTGCGCTCTGGGGCGGCTTTGTTCAACCCTATCGTTGGTAGCAACTTCTCCATGATGGAAATTATCAAAGGCGTGGCAGAGGTGACAAGCGGGAACTATAAAGGTTTTACCCTTGAAGAGCTTCGTGACTTGGAAGCAATGAAGGAACGTAAGTACCGTGGATGGGAAGACCGTGTGCTTGCCGATAAGGCATTAAGCATTCCCCTGAAAAAACAAGCGCAATGGGGATATTGGCAGGAAGCGGGCATGAGCGGCCTTATGGCTTTTGACTGGTGGAGCATATCTTTTGTGAATCAGCTGACCTCCCACATGCTTGCTAATCGAGGTTTGTCGCATGAACAGATAAGATGGGAGCTTAACAAAAACATCTACCAGACGGCACAGCCTTTATCTACCTCCGCTAAGGCTATCCACTTGATAGGTGGAAGCTCATTTGAGCAAGCCCAGTTCCTTTTCTTGTCCGACGTGATGAACAAGTTCGGCCTAGTGATGATGCAAGGCAAAAAGGATGTTCCTTTCTGGGAGGCTTTTCAGGGAGCCTTTCGTGTTTACACTATTGCCGCTCTTGCTAATGGTCTCTTCAACGGCTTGGCTACAGGTTTGTTTGGCGACAAAGACAAAGAGGATGACTTCATGAGCAACTTCTTATTGACTTCGGTATTGAGTCCGATTGTCTCTGTTCCTATGTTCGGCGGGTTTGCAGAGTGGTGCGCTTCCCTTATTAGCGGTGGTAAGCAATTCAGTCTGGGACGAGCCGATATGGCTGATTTATCCAAATCAATTCAAGGCTTAGTCAGAAGTATTGTGAAGACGTATGAGACTGTATCGGAAAAATGGGACAAGGAAGGTGCTTTGACTACCAATGATTACATTGATATGGTTTCCTATGTAGGCAAAAATATTGGGAGTGTCGCATCGGCTACCACAATATTTGGTACTTCTGGGCAGAGTATGACCAAAGCTCTAGAGATGGTAGGTGCATTATCAAATGCCCTTTCACAAGCTAAGACGACCACACAGAAATTCCTTCCAGAGTCAGTAAATCCCCTCTACACCGAAAAAGAAGCTATGAAGGAGAGGGCTAGGCAGATAAGAAGGGAGAAGAAGAAGGCCAAGCAGGAAAACGGCGAAAGGTCAGCAACCTACAGAAAACTTTCACGGGAATTAAGGCAAATAAACAAACAGTTGAAGATAAGGGGCTGGGAAGACTAGTCCCCACCCTCAACCTAACCAATACTAACAATGGCAACGAAAAAAAAGGTAAAAGCAGTAGAGCCGGAAGTGGTTTCCTCTGTTGAGCCAGAGGTTGCGGCAGTCCCCATGACAATGGCGGCGGCCACACCTCGCGCCAGCGGACAATCGACCAGCGGCTTTGCTAAGGTAGAACAGGGGAAATCCTATGTTCTATCCGTCAATGCCCCTTCTGGTTCGGGAGAAGTCGAACTATTGGCGGCAGATAGTGATACACAAAGCGAACCTGACATGTTTTCTCTTCTTTACACGAAAGTGGAGAACTCTATGCAGATTCCCTTTGTGGCTGTTTCTTCTTGGGTATATGTGCAAGCAGGTAATAGTAACATTAACTGGCTTGTAACACCGGCAAATTTTAGTCTCGCCGTTCCCGGTGTGTCGTCCGGTGGCGGCGAAAGCTTTGACCCGGAAGCGCCCCAAGAGATTTCAGGTGACTGGCAGTTTACAGGCGAATTAACTAGAACGGTAAAGGCATCCCCAGCGGCCAATGATGTCTTGAACAAGGAAATGGGGGATAACGCTTACTTACAGTTAGCAACGCCAAATCTACAAACGGTAGCCGGGGATGTTAATTTTCAATCACCTTTAGGGGTAGGTGAACCAGTAGATTTAAACCATGCTGTCTCTAAGGGATATTCGGAAAATAATTTTGTAACAACTTCCACCTCTCAAACAATTACAGGCGGCAAGACCTTCTCTGCGTCTCCTGTAGTTCCAATTCCTACTGCGCAAAACCAAGCGGCTAACAAAAACTACGTTGACGCTAATATTATCCAAGTGAAGAGCCTGTTGGAAACAACTATGCGCTATGTGGAAAAGACGGAAGCGGAGTATAAAGCTCTTAGCGAAAAAGCAAACAACTGTATTTACTATCTAACCGACAAATCTATGTGGGCTATCGGTGACAAAAAGCTTGTCACGTCTGATATGCCCGCTTAGTTGGTGGGGGGGGGGTGAATAACTCTCTCTCCACCAGTTACTTACAGAAACAAATACCGATACTGATAATATAATGTACACGCATTTTGCATATCTCACCAGCGCAGAAACCAAGGGTATTGTGGCCCCGGTTGTAGCGTTGCCCGCCGAAGCCCCGGAAGGGTTTTATAAGGTTAAACTTTGGTTTGGCGCTGAAACAAGTTCTGCGGGTGGTTCTCAACCCTGTGATATTTGGATTACTACTACCTCTAGTAGCGTTAGCTTGCCTGACATCTCTTCAAATACGAGCAATTTAAGTATTTCTCTAAATAGAGCCTCCCAGCTGTTAGTGAAAGGGTTGGATGGCAATATTTATACCTGTGGTTTTACCTCAATGGGTAAAAGGTTTACTTATCCAGCCGACTCTACTCTGATAGGGGGAGAACTGCATGTTTACCATTCTGCTTCTACTCCCGGTTCGGTGAAGTTGAGCTTTAAGGCATCCTCTGCCGAAGAAGAGCATGATGTAGTACGAGTGTCATTCTTCCAAATTAGCGGCCCTGTAAATCAATCTGAATGAGTTGCAAAGCCAGAATAAAGCTTGACCGATAGAGCCACTTACGCTATCATCCACCTGTATTCATCAAACGGTTGATGATATTGTGTTAGTATCATATCATCCGAGGGCGCAGGGTTTTTGCTCATGTTTTACCTGCGCCCTCGGTTTTTTTGTGCCAGTTGAGGTTGGCCTAAAAAAAATAACCCTTGTATGACACAATTATAAACCCCTTATAATAAGGACATTGTAATAAATCTCCAAGCAATCCTCGCCTTTTTTATGTCAAACTTTAGGCTTGATTTTTTGAGGGGTGTGTCGTTAAAATCTTGTTCAAGGAACAGGGCGGTTAAGTTGATTGTCTTCCTTTGGCCGCTCCAAGGCTCAATCTCCCTCGTGGTTAGCAACAACCAAGTGTTTAGCAAATAACTTGGTTCTCTACAAGAAAAGAGTTCGGATATGGCAAGCATATCCTTCATGATTTTTCAAAAGTTTTGATTTACGCCTATCGGCTATGGAGCCAAACAAAGTTGTGGGCTTGGTTAGAGAAACAAAGGGATTAGAAAATAAATGGTTTTAAAACAGTTCTAATTTGGAACACGTTGGTTAGATAAAGTATGTAAGAATAAACCATTTAATATTTAATTATCAGTTTTATTCCTTCGTTCGACTAACAGGTTGCATAGAGCGGCTAACAAGAGAGCCAAGTTCGAAGGTGTTAGCGAAACGATAACATAGACCACTTCGAAGTTATTAACTACCGTCTCCAACCACAAAGGACGTTACACCGTATATACGCGCGCGCGAATTTATAAGAGAGGAAAACAAAAACTTTTCTCTCTTCTGTATGACATTTTCAAAAAAAAAAAACATTGATTACTCTCTCGTTGCTTATTAGTATTGCTACATCGTTAGGAGCTACATGGTGTATTTCCTTCGATGTTTTGCCTTGAATCCAAAACAACCAATAACCAAAACTAATAAATAGTATGGAACGAAAAAAAATAAACGGAGAGGAATTTCCGAAAAGCCTGTTGAGAGGACTTATTGCCATGTTTGACGATAATCCTGTTAGGAGCGCCATGTTTATGGCTGATTTTGAAGACTTGTATAAGAAGGGTGTTGATTTAAATCCTGATTGCAATGTCTGGTATAGAGTCAGTCCTGACGTTATCGACTTAGTTGACGAATTGGATATTTCCGAAGAGGGTAAAACAACCATTAAGAAGAAAATCTCAAATCTTATTGGAGCGCCTGTTTTCCATGTTGGTGAAAACGCTAAGACTGATTCGCTTGTTGTGGCTGGTCTAGTCGAAGGCAAAATGATTGGCTTTGATAAAAAGTATTTCTATAAGATTAAATCCAAGCCTTACATGAAGAAGCTGAAAAAGGCGCTCTTCGTTTCCGCTTCTTGGGAAGAATTTATCAAACCTCTTATTTATACCATCAGAGGATTTGGGCTTGATAAGTGCGCTAGCTTCCCTAGTATTGAGGCGAAGCGTTCCGATGAAGAAGAAGATTAACCTTGCAGTCTTGAATAACTTTTTAACGTTCCTGAACAATGTTCATGAGCTAACCGAGCGAGGTTGGGTTCATGAGGCAACAGGGACAATGTATAAAAAGTGTTCAAAGCTTTTCGACACATTCAAAGAGTCCTATTCAGGCAATTCCCTAAGCCCCGATAAAGACATCGTTATGGAGGAGGTTTCCTTAACAGAGACACCTAGTGATGACGAAGTACTTGAGGTGCTTAGGGAAGAATGTGACGAGATTTGCGAATACCTTTATGAGGTAGCCGGACAAGAATCATTTTTAGTTTCACAAGTAGATGAAATTAAAACTGTTTTGAGTCAGCAACTATTTGTTGCTAGGAAGGTGTAGCAAAACCCTGCCATATGAGTTTATGAGCTAGGGTAAAAATCAATCCAAATCAAACAACTAATCATATAAAAGTAGGAAGTGTGGTATATACCGTAGGTCAACCTTCCCGGCTCCCTCGTAAGACCTCCGCACTACGGGCGTAAAATGCGTTAGTAGTGCGGAGTTTTTGTTTGTATAGGAAAACAATGAATGTTATTTGTCCATGTATGAAGACAACTTACACGTTCGAAGCGCTAGTAGAGGCTGTTGCTGTTCAGGCGGGGTTAGATACTAGTGTTCCCGAAGACCACACCAAGGCGTGTGAGCTTGCCACATGGATGCTTGACGAAGGATATTCTTCTATCGTCCTGACTCATGCGGCAGAGTTTGCAGAGGAAAAGGGTGTTCCTGCCAAATGGATTGCCCTTGTCAGTGCCATCATTGGTGCTGTTATTGCCTTTTTCTGCACTACTGGTTGTGCCAACACATCGTTTACTTTGTCTGGTGAACAGGGTGGGCAGATTAGCTATAGCGTTGACGAAAACGGGAACCTCATTATCTCCGGCAAGCCTCCTGTCGTCCAAAAACTCAAGAAGTGACGTTAATGCCGACAACAAAAATTGCTTCTCTTCTTCAAGTTGTTGAGGATTATAAGGAGATTGTAATCCTGTTCGCTCCTTTGGTATGTTGCTTCTTTCTGTATCAGGACAACGTAAAAATGCGGCAGGACATGATAAAGTTGCAACAAGACCAAGCTCATGCGACATTGAAGATTTCAGAAGCAATGGCTCAACAGGTAGAGCTTATTCGGCGCATTGATTATGCTGTTACCTCTCTTCAAAACAAATGAATGTCATTATCGCTATCGACAAGCAAGATAAAGTTCTAACTAATATCGCATCAAACCTAGTAGAACTTCTGGATAAAGAGCTTCTAAATCCATCTCTGGACATAGTTCCTCTCACAAGGGATGTGAACCTGTTTATGTCTAACAGGTGGGACAATATGAAGGTTGATTTTATCTTGCGGTTGCGGACATCATACGTCACTTCTAATCGCAGTACCTATCAGAAAATCGTCTCTTCAAATACTCAAGGGCCTTTTGGTTTCAGGCTTCTTCATACGGCGCATTCGTTGTTGGAAAAAGAGGGGTGGGGACAATACGGATTCAACCCCTGCACAGAGTTTAAGGGCCTCCCCGGCTGGATTGATTTCATGGATATTGAGCTTGCCAATATGGGCGACCCCAAAGATATTGCCGCTATCGGAGACGGAAAGGTTTTTGCTCAAAGCGCCGCTCAATGGATGAACAAGGCCGCAAACTGGTTACGGATTGGCAGGAAGAAAAAATAACTGTCAGCCAAAAAAGAAATCATCTATTTTCTCCAACTCCATTTTAGACAAGGGAGCCTGTTTGTGGTAAGCGGAAATCCCCGCCCGTCTTGTCCTTCGGGGGTTTATCAGGTTAAGAGGAATACATCTCTTGGTTTTAAAGTCTTTTCTGTATAGCTCTGCCCGGCGTTGAAAGTGTTTGCTGGCCGCTAAACAAAAGTCCATAGCCTTGATTTTATTCCCCCTCAAAGTGTCCTTGATGAACATGTTAGGCGTATAATGGTATCTCTTGAGGAGCTTCCTTAGTCTCACTCCTTTAGCATAACCTCCGAGAACGTTATAAAACTGTTTATCGGTAAGCTTGTTTATGTATAGCATGCCTATTATGCCAGCTGGAATTTTTTAGACGCCTCACGCTGGAACTCTGTGTAAGTTTCAGGATAGCATAAACAATGGCCTAAACGAGAGAGGACGTATGCATCCGCTTCGTTGTTGTTGGATGTATCTACATCCCAGCGTTTGTAAACATTGGTCATCACCAGCCCTTTCTCTGCAACACCTTTCCCTGTTGCGAATTTTTTCAGGGTAGTCGGAGGGTAAACCAGAATATTGGACAATCCTGCATCAAACAGGTTTTGTTTCACAACGCCGCCAAGTTCTCCTAGGTGGACGATTTTCCCAAACTGCGAGAAGGCATAATTCTCTATACACACCAGAACTTCGCTAGCGGGCCTGTAGGACAATATTTGTTCTGCGGCGAGCTTTATATGGTTGGCGAACTCGGAGAGCCGTCTAGGCCCCTTGTGGGGGCTGGTGAGGGTATATCTGTAGCTGTCCAGCTTGATGTCTTGGTAAAGGACGGAAAGCCCTGTTGCCGTCAGGGATAAATCCAGCCCAACCCAACAACTGAAATCTCTAAAAACGTTGGCGATTACTTTGTCTTTTTCCATGATTTTTTCTCTGATACTGGGAATCTGAAATCGACAAGCTCAAATCGGGAGTCCTTTTGAGTCATCACTATCCCTCCATTTCGGCTTCTTTTCAGCACCACAACACCGAACACAGAGTTTTGTTCAAATTCTGTATCTGGATTTTTCTGAATTTCGCAAATGGCTTCCGCAGTTGTATGCAAAACCTCTGCTTCTGGCTCTTTTTTCCTAGGAGGTCGCCCCCTTTTAGTTGTCTTTTCCATATTCTAGTTCTTGTTTTGCCAACCTATACGCCTCACGCCCGTCTAGTCCGGGTGTTCTCATTTGGATTCCTACTGCTTTTTCAAGGCGGTTGAGGACAATCTTACCTTTTTCGTCTATGATAGCAAGAGGGTCTTTTTGGCCGCTAACGATGAGTATTCTCATGCAAAGGATGATAACGTCTGCACATTCAAACGCCATTTCCTTCTTGTTTTTGGCCGAAAGAAGTTCTTCTACCTCTTCCTTGAGATGTTTTTTGAGCTGTGGGACAGTCTCTTTAACCCCTAAAAATTTACTGAAAACATTACATATTTGTTTGGCTATATTGTACACTCTAACCTTCCTTTCATATTGAAACAAATCCATGCTAGGCATTATCTGCTCTCCTTTCGTCTTGCCAACTGGAAAGCTCTTCCTTGGCTTCACTTGCCTTTTTGTAGGCTTCCTCTGTTCCATAAATTTCAGAGGAAAAGAAGCAAGCAATTATGCCTTCATCATCCACAGACGTGGAGTAAACTTCATATCCTTCAACAACGTCGTTCTCGACATTTTTAGTCCTGTATTTTGCTCGTATTTTATAAAACAACTTCTTCATAACAGTTTTTTTAGCTAAAATTTCCTTGGCTCTTTCTATGGCAAGCTCGGAAGAACCAAAGCGTTCTCCTTGTACATGCCAACGTGGAATTCCATCAAACCTGAGTGGGGGATAATTTTTTTTTGAATACTCAATAAACCCCCTTACCATTATTTGGTTTTTTCGATTATTTTTATCAATAACTCTAAACCAATCATTTCCAACTTCAATCTCGTATTCCATAGTTTTTACTCGAAATCAAATTTCATCCAATGGTCAGGAAGATTATTGAAGGCTTTGGACATCTTGCGCTCATTTTTTAACTATCCTTTCTTTCTGTTTTTTTTCGACGATATAGCTTCCAAAGATTTTATTGAATTGTTCGTTCGATGCTTTTCTAGACTGCTTCCCATTCACAATGTTTTGGTGTTTGTGAAAAGCCTCTTCCAGCTTAGAGACTGAAACACTAACGGCTTCCATCATGTCCCCTAGAGGAATGACTTGCTGAACCCTAGATAACCCTTCGTTTTTAAAGCTACGAACCGTATTTCCTTCCTTTAAACCAAGGCCGTCAATCTCTTCGCCATTTTTCAGCAACTCATAACATGATTCTTCTATCTCTTTGGCCACCTTCGAGGCCAATTTAGCTGTAAAATATAGCTTAGAGCGTTCTTCTGGATTCATTTGTTTCAGCTTAGAAGAAAAAGCTGTAGCGGGAGTAGTGATTGTTTGCACCACCTCTAACGGCTTTTTGCATTCAGCAAAACCCTTGCAGTACCTGCAATAGCTGTTAGCTTGAGGTGGAAGGTCCTTTTTGGTGCGTTCGCATATCTCAATGACTTCTTTTTCTGCCTCTTTGATGTCCTCTTCGCTGTACCTCACAATAACAGGATAAGAAGTCACCAGAGGTTGAACAATGGCACAAGAGACTGATTTTATTTTGCAGTCCTGATAATTCCTTTCGATGTGTTGCTTGCAACATAGGGCCAACCCTCTAAGCTGGTGGTTTATTTGTGTGGACTCCGGCTCTAAAGGCCCTGTCTTGTAGTCGATAATCAATAAATGAAATCCCTCTTCGTCAGACTTGCCTAAAACCAAGTCGGGCTTCCCAGAAAAGAGTGCATTGTCCCCATCGAAAAAGAAACACCTTTCCTCCTTCATCAACTCCTCGAACTTGTCTTCTCCCGCCCAAATCGACGAAACTTCGGTCACGATTCTTTTGCATGCAAGCATGAGTTTCGTCTCTTCTTCGGTGAGTAATATGTTCTGGTATGCAAGGTATTGATGAATCCTGTTGCCTCTTTCAGCCATTTCAGAGGTTGTCTCTACTCCTTCAACGTCATATCTCAATGAGTGTGGACATAACGCCAGCCGTGCTAAGCTGGAACATGAAGGCAATCCTTGTCTTTCCGTATCTTTTGTTTTCATTATTGTTCGTGTGTGGTTAAAATATAAAGTATAGAATAATTGTCCAAAGGCCCGCTGAAATAAAGGCCCCTAACATAATACCCTCTGCTTCGGTATATTTGTGTTTTTCAACAAATTCTTGTATCATCATCATCATCATGTACTTTTCTTTCATACTCTATCATGGCTCTATCGATACTTTTTTTACAGCTCTGACATATACCTTCAAAAAAATCGGGTTGTTCATCCATTCCTTTACGCGGTCGCATTAGTGGGATAGAGTAGTCTTCTTCCTCTAAAACCATACCGCAGAGCATGCATTTAATTTTTGTCATTGTTTTCTTTCTTTTTGAATATTGGCGCTTCTGACGACTTGTCTTCTTCGTTGGAGAAAGCTTCGTCTTTACTTATGGCCCCGGTTTTAATGGCGTTGAAGAGACCAATAAGCATTACGATTTCAGATTCCTTACTAGTCTCAATTTTGTGTTTAAGGTAAGCCTCAAGCATTTCTTTGGATACTCCGATTTTGGAAAAGGCTATTACACATCCATTTATTCTTTCAGCAATAGGTGTATCTGTGGCTCTTAGCGTGTTTTGGCAAGCCTCTGCCGCCTCTTGCCTAATGAAGTCCGGCAATACAGCCCAAATGCACGCCCTGATTCGTCTAGAGGCCATATTAGCGCAAAGTTCATAAATATCTCTATCGGACGTAAGAGAATATCCACCGTCTTTTGTGTCCCTGTGGTGCGGAACAGAAAAGGCTATCTCCCTTCTTATGTTGTTTTCTTTGTCCCAACAGAAAGCTATACAGTCGGAGCAAACCCTTCCTTTTTCATCTACATGTTCACCTATCTTTCTCCACCCAGCTTCTGCGTTCCCATAAGCGGTAAGGCACGCATTTGCTAAATGGATTGTCTCTCCTGAAATACTAGAGCCTCCCCTTTTGTATTCGAAGAATGCGGTGTTAGCCAAATGACGGAACGAGCAAAGCTGTCTAATTTTGGAGGAAACCTCCATCATGTTTCTCGGCATTTGCTTTGCTATATATATAGAGGCAAGCGCCTCTAGCGATTCTTTGTTGGAAAGCACGTTAGCAAGCGGATTTCCAGCAAGAGGTGCTATCATGGACAAGCCTTCTGCCGGGACTGTGGTCAATTGTTCTTGGGTGTCTGACATGCCCTCATTGTATCTTTTCTCTCACACATGGCAATCTTTTTTTATTTTTTTTCTTGTGCATGTCAAAACATGTGGTACAAAAACGACATGACGAAAGCACTACCAACAGAACAATTAGAAGCATTCTCCAAGTTCGCCAATACTAACGAAGCCCTTTGCAAGCTCATGATGCAACGGGTGGGGTTCAACATCACTCCAATGGTGTGGAATAAGGCTAAATGGATGCCTACACAACTTTCCGTAAAGAAGCTCACGAACCTTCGAGCTTTTTATCCAGAAGCATTTGGTTTAGAGGGTGAACCTAATAAAGATTTTTTGAAATCTCTTTATTACCTCCACATTTCAAATAGAACCTTCTCTGGGGAAATTACGCCACTAATTGAGGACAAGGATTTTATTACCCATATGCCCTATGCTAACTTTGTTTTGCCCATTGACGATTTCACAAAAAACGCCCTTTCCAAATTCATGTAAAATAAGGATATGAATCACCATTCCCATGACTATCCCTTAGAAGAAATGGAACGCATTTCGGAGCCAAAACTAGCAAAAGACTGCCTGAACTTAGAAGAACTATTGAAAGGGTTAGCCAAAATACCGCTAACAACAGAACAGGAAGCGAAAGAATGGCGGCGAAAAGAAAAAGAAAAAGAACGCATAGAATCATGGAAAAAACGGTTGAGGCAATCCGGCGTTCCTCAAGGGTTTTATAATGCTTGCGTGAATGGAAAGATCGACAAGAGCCGAATACTTCCAATGCTGAAACACTTAAATAGCGGGTGCTTATTTGTCTGCACCCCGGAAAAAGGTAAAACCTTTTCCGCATGCGCTTTGATATCGCAGGAATTATGGAATGGCAGGTCAGCTTTTTACATGAAAGCTCCTGAACTGGAAAGAGAAATGGCCAGTTATAAAAAGGACGTGTGCCTGATAAATAGAGCGCAATCAATCCCGCTCTTAGTGCTGGACGATTTTGAGGGAGTGCGGATGAGTGTGAATTCATCCTCCGATTTTATCGCCTTGCTAAAAAAAAGAAATGATTCTAATTTTTTAACAATTTTGAATTCAAAAAAACGAACCTATTTCATTGAGCAGATTGAAGAGGCAGTAAGTTAGTTTGTGCTTAACCCTTAGAAAATAAAATGGCAATAAAAAACCCCTGTAGCCTAAATAAAGACTACAGGGGTTGAATTTGGTGTATTTTTATGACAAACTATTGAACTCTTTTTTCAGGTATTAGTTTGCTATTAAATGAGTAGTATTTTTTTGAGTAATTGTAGGCCTTGGAATATTTAGAATATCCGGCTTTTTGATCATAGTAAATCTCATCACCATAAAAAGAGCAGTAACTATATTCTTTTTTTTGATAAGTGTTGTTAGAAAAGTAGGCAAATTTATTTTTATCAGGTCTTTCGAAATTGCCATAAAACAACATCTTTCCTTTTTTCCAAAAAACAAATTTGCTTAAACCTATGACAGAATTGACCATATCATCAATACCTTCATTTGTTTCCTCAATATCTGTTTTTCCAAATGCGGGCAAAAACAGATAACGGAAGAACGTTTCACTGTCTGTAAGGTCGCCTTTATTTTGGATTGATAGAATACCGTTGTGGCAAAAATACCAATCATCACCGCTCCACCCATGAACATTTTTTTCCGAAATAGATCCATGTGTTTTGATTCTAGCGTGAAGGAGTACTATGTAATCACTAGGGATTTTTTCCCATGTGGTTATGACCTCCTTTTTCAGAAGAGTTCTAATTAGAAATTCCGGTTTGTTTTCTTTATTACCTCTCTTAAATCCTAGCAGAAAAAATCCGTCCGGATTATTTGTTAAGCAATTTTGGAAACGTTGATTGCCGATATCTTTCTTGATTCCGTAAGCAATGATACACATATTTTTTGTTTGTTTATTGTTTGTTTGTTGCGTTTTTGGTGATGATATTTTTGATTTCCTCCATAAGAAAATGAGCTTTACTCTCTTCTTCTGGCGTTTCATAAAAGATTTTTACGAAAGTATATTGTTGATATGTGGGATAGGTCATTTTGACTCCGTTTCTAATTAGGTAGTTGATTGTTTCTAGCCTTATTTTGTGAAATAGATCTTGAGATAGCGGCCTATGAAAAACATTTGAGAATTCTAGGTTGAGGCTACCTATCAGACTAGAAATAGAGCATTCTAGCTTTATTTTTTGTCGCAACAAAGAGGATTTCTCTTTCTTTTGCTCTTTCATGGGTTCTTTCTTTTGCTCTTTCATGGGTTCTTTAAAGGCCTAATGCGAACATCAGGCTAAGGTAAATCAATAGTCCAAAAATGATTATAATTGTATCGATAATTATTTTTTGAATTTTATTTTTTATATTCTTCATATTTTTTTATAAGTTTTTTTAGTCGTTCGGTTTTGGCGTTCTTCATTAGGTAGTTCTGTAAAAACAATCTAATATTTAGTAAATCGCTTTCATAAAGATTTTGTGCTTCCACGGAATATTTGTAAATATGATAGCAAAAATCTAAAATGGATTTTATAGAAATAGAATCAACAGTCCCTTTTCCACGCCTAAATTCTACTGTTTCACTATTTGTGAAATTTAGTTCGAGATATCTCGTATCGCAATAAGGTTGAAATATTTTTCCCAACCCTGAATCTGAAGCCGAGTTTGGATGAATGCCGTATTCCATTAGCCTTTGTATTTGTGGTTCTGCGAGGCAGTAGCCACCATTTGTTCTTCCGAAAAGCTCCGTAATAAAATCGTACGGAAAACAGTAAAATGCCTTTTTTAGCAAAACACAAACTTTTTTGTTAAAATTAATTTTAGACAAATGTATGTGAAAGCCTGTTCCTGTAGCTTTTTGAGAATAACAAGAAAATCGAGGCATGAAATCTTTTGTTATTATGTCAATCCCGCCCCCCTCTCTAATAAGGTCATTGAAAGACATAGGTATTGTTGTTATTTCTGTTCCTCCGTTTTCCTCGGAAAGACTTCCGTCCCGTTGCAGGTAGAAGAAATTGGATTTATTCTCAAAAATATAATGATTGCGTGCATATACTTCTAACTCCAATCCGACAAGCGGATCTTCTAAGTCGTCGTTGTCAGGACGGGTCCATACATCCGGGAAATAGTGATAACTCCTTTGTCGTGTTGATACAAAAATCTTTGGAATGTCTGGATGTTCAAAAACGTCTTTTCTTGATGTGAGTGTGGGTATGACGTATTCAGTTAGATACTCAATATTATGCTCATTTAGTTTTGCCCATAAAACATTTTCAACGAAAAACCTTAGGATTTTTACATATTCCGGTGAATATGTTTTATATAAAATTAAGTCAGGCGTTAGAGTTATTCTGTTTTTCATCCGTTTATTTAATTTAACCATATCGGAATTTTTTATTAGTCTGACGTTATTTTTCCCGTAAACACAACCCCTAAATTCTCTTTCTCCGATATATTTCAAGAAAGCGGTTGTTTTTCTTCTGGATTTTGACAAGAATTTTGAATCAATATTTTTGTATGATACATCATTATATTCTTCTTCGAGAGTTTCTTTGTAATTTTCTTTTACAAAAGCGAATAATATCTCCAAAGATTTTTTTTCGATTGCGTTCATTTTTTAAAAAATAATACGGCTATTGTTGTTTTTGTTGTTGATTTCGGAATAAGCTTCCCACAATTCTTCCACATGTTGCCTTGAATCATGGAGTTTTAAAAAAAGTTCTTGTGATAAATTCACGAGTATTCCTTTTTCATTAAGATTTATTGCACAATGTCGATAGTATTTTAGTGCTAAATTCTTATTTGACGTAAAACAACGTGTGTCTGGATAGTCGGATTTTAGGCTAGATCTTCCGTATTCCGGGAAATGCCCTAAAACTTGCTTTGTTTTGTAATCGTACCAGTTTACAGGTTTCACTCCGACAAATAGGAATCCAACATTAGATCCGCCTCCAGTTTTACGCATAATGGGTAGATAGCCGATTGTGTTTCCTTTTATTGTGTTAGGTGTTATATATTTTTTTATGATTTCGCCTGTTTTAGTATTTTCTAGTTCTAGAAAATATTTAATACTGATTGATTTTTTTAAATATTCAATAATCTTTTCGTTGTTTTCACATTCTAACATTGTAGATACAAGAGGCGTTCTGTTTCTACAAGTCAAGTATAGTTTGATTATATATGTTGTATTCATTTTTTTTGTTTTTCTTTTTCTTCTCCTGTTTCTAGGAAAATCTTTAAATCAAGCTCAATGCCGTTTTTAAAAAAACTAAATGTTTTCTTGTTGTCCACATATTCAGACGCTAACACAAAAGCTTCTTCCTTAACATAAACGGTTTTCTTAAATTCTGGAATGGTGTAAATTGTGAGTTCGTTTTTTATTAGTTTTGCTAATGAGCCGTAAATTAACACCCCTTTAAACTTCAAACCCTCAAATTCATCACGGAAAATAAATCGATTCCCGTATCTTACAAAAATCAAAGAATCTTGTTTTTTGGGTTGTATCCTCATTATGGACTCAATAAATCCATGATGACAACCCTTTTTACAAACGCAGTATAAATAGTTTTCCCCTTTTATTAATTTCGCAACTTTATTAAGAAAAAGCTCAATTTCTTCTTTCATTTAATTCTAACGTTTTAAAGTTAAACCTATATTCTTTATTTTCTTTTAGTGGGCATTTCCGAAAATCGCTAATCAAATCACCTTCCGGACGGCTTTCTATTCTGAAAATCAATCTCCTAGGGTGCTTATTTGCGATAAAAACTTCAATAATTGAACCTATCCTCCAATCACTCTTTATTGCGGAAAAAAAGCACCTCAACCCATGATTGAAATTTAGATAGGAGACAGGGAAGATCCGCCTTTCTTCATGCGGGTTTTCGAATTCAAATTGATAAACTTTCATTTTTTAAAATGATGAATAATTGATAAGTATTTCTTGTGGCAAAATCACCTTAGATTGAAAGGATATCCCAACAATCGGCAATATTGTTTTTTCTTCTTTATCAACTCTAAGAAGTTTTTTGTTCATGCGACAAATATAGGAAAACTCTTCAAATCCGACATCAGTCAACATGCATTTAAGCATTTCTCTTTCAAAAAAGCCACACATTGGCTTTTTTAACTCATAAATAATTTCATCTTCAATTGTTTTTCCTAGTTTTCTTTTTATATTTATTTTTGTTTTTTGCTTCAAAAAACAACTTAAACACCCATATGTATCTTTGATTATTTTCATTTTATGAATATTAGTTTTTCGGTTTTTTTGTAACAAGGAGAACGTCTTATCATTTCTGCTAAAGAGTTTCTATATGAAAAAATAAGGCTTACTGGCTTTCTTTTTCTTTTTAATTGTTCAATATTAGAGTATTCCTTGAATACGAATATATTAAAAATTTCTTTTATTATCATCTCTTTTTCAGTTTTTTTAAAATTTCCCACAAAAAAGTTTTTTTGTTTTTCAGGGTAACAATGAGAAAAAAATCATTATTGTTGATATTATCGTAACACTCTAACAAATATTCAGTTTTCATGACATTGTATAATTGATAAATTTGAATAACTTTTCAGGGGTTAAATAATCCATAGGCAATCTATTTAGAGATTCTTTGCCTTTTTTCATGCATGAAATATCCATTTCTCCGTGTAATTTTCTAATTTCTATCTTTACTCTTTCTTTACTTATTTTATCATTACTAAACCCCTCACAAGGAGCTAATCCGCAACCCATTAAATAAAAAGGGCTAGAGTTCCTCAAAAAGTAATATTTCAAATAATAAGGCCATAGGTTATTTTTTTTGTTGGCAAAAAAAGCGCCCCTGCTTTTTGAAAAAAATACGTTTGGAAATATGTAAAAATATTCCGATTTCTCATTCATGAAAATATAAGGTGCCTTCATTTTTTTACCTCCGAAGTTCTCATCTTGTTGACAAGCGAAGTCATCTCTTCCCTTCCTGCAATTACTGAAATTTGCCTTCCAGTAGCCACAATCGCCCCTCTATTTCCTCCGTCCTCATAGAGCACGCTAAACGACATTACTTGCCTTTTAGCTACAATTGTTGATAGGTAATTCACATACTCTTCAACAACCTCTTTTTCCGTGTTTAGTTTTTTCAAACATCCTAACACGATAACCCTATATTTCGCTTTCATGTTTTTTATTTTGACTTAATGTTAGAAGTAACAATGCGGCTCGCCATGCTCAACGCTCGTGCTTGTAGCTCAATCCAACTCATCCCTCTACTCGGAGGCAATTCTCCTTGTTTTTTCTTTTTGAATTCTGACGGCGTGCAAAGCCTTTCCGCTATTTCATAATCGCTAATCAAGGAGCACCCGCCTTCCGAATATTCACGCCAGTCACACGCTCCGTTTAGTAACTCAATTGCGAATGAGTTAATATCCTTAAACTCTTTCCCGTCTTCGATACTTTCTGCAAGTTCGTAGGCATACTCATTCACCGCCCTTCCCCATGCGCTCCTGCTTTTCCGGGCGTTTATCGATTGTAGTGTTCTGATTCTATCGTACTTCATAGCTCCTATTTGTCAAAAACTGCGAAACAATAGAAATAACAAGTTGCTCTTTCATATATTTTTGCCATTTCTTCCCCACATCCTGTTTGTGCGTAATCGCTCAAACCCCCTAGCATGCGTTCCCGCACGTTTTTTAGTGTGGGATTCTTAAAATATTCTCCGTCATTAAGGTCTTCCACAAATTCAAGGGCATACTTTTTTATCTCACGATTTGAGGTGCTTCTTGAACACTCATAAATCAACGCTTTCCTTGTTTCCTCTTTGTTGTATCTCATTGTTTTTTGTTTTGTTAAATAATAAGTTTTCCTTTAATGCTAAAAGCGGATATCTTTCTCCCTCTTTCCCTTGTGTTCCTTTCATGCCTTTATCATATCTTTTTTCTCTCATTTGTCAATAGCTTTTTATTATTTTTTTCTCCCACCAACACCTTTTTTTCTCCTGCTCTCCCTTCTCATACTCTCTCCCTTTTTCTCAACCTTTTTCTCCTCTTCCTCCTGCCTTTTCTTTCCGGGGGGGGCCTTTAGGGGGGGGGTTCGTTCCGCCTTCCTTCCTGTTTCTTCTCCCTCTTTCTCGTGGCGGGTGGTTTGTTGGTGTAGGGGCTAATCACGTCGAACGGGACTAACCAGCTTGCCCTCCCTCCTCCTAAATCCTCCTCCCTCCTGGCGGCCAAATGAGTCCATCATTGGATTTTTCGAAAAAAAGGCCATTTCCCGGCATTTTGGCGTAAGTCGTTGATAAAGGGTGCGCTTAGGCTAAACAAAAAAGCTATATGCGAAATGTTGACAAATTTTCAATTTTGTGCATATCCGGTTGCCGCGTTGTCAAGCTTGCCTCCAAAAAGCGGGCAAGGGCGGCTAGCCTCAAGTACCAAGTTGCGGTTAGTGATCCGCTTGACAAGGGCGATTTTTGCACCGTTATCGGTAAAACGCAACAGTTTTTTTTAGTGGAGCGTGCGCTTCTTGTGTGCAATCTTCGTAACTCATTGATACTCTATCATACTTCGCATAACACACATAATGCAAAGTCGGAGGCCATAGAGGTCAACCTTGGATAACGCACTACAAGCCACCTAGCACGCGCCGCCTTTCCCGGATGATATGTGTATCGGCTCACCTCTCAAAAGGCCCGTACAAGCCAGCCTCGCAAGCCGTTTTTCGGCACAACCGTAAGAATTAGAATAATTATTGCAGTTTTGCCTAGTTTCTCGCATGTTTTGCCGCACGCACGCAGGCCAGCATGAGGCAAGGACGGCGGCCATGAGAGGGCGCAACTACCCCTAGGTGCTTTGTGTGTTGCCATGCCATACAGGGGGCGCCGGGGAAAAAGTCGCGGGTGTTTTGCGCTGGACAAAGAAGGTATCCCGCTGTGTAATAAGAAAAAACGGAATAGGGAAAAAAAAGAAAAAGAGATAGGAAAAAAGAAAAACGGCCAATAGGGAGAAAACGTAGTTTGTTAGAGAAAAAGAAAAAAGGAGTAAAAAAAGCTAAAAGGGAAAAATAGTATGTATAAGGAGAAAAGGAAGTTGATTGTAGAGAAGAAGAGGGAAGAGGAAGAAAGAAAGAATAAATAAGAAAGAAAGAAGGAGAAGGGAGAAGAAGAGAGGTATGACAGGAAAAGAGCAGATGGAAGAGTTGTGTAAGGAGTTGGTAGAGGAGCTTAGGAGTGGAGTGATAAGGGGGTTGGGAGAGGGGTTGGCGAGGCGAGGGATGAGTCAGGCGATATTCAAGCGGATGGGAGGGCCGGAGGTATGGGCGAGGGTGAGCAAAGGAGGAGTGAGGAGGGGAGTAGGAGAGGGGAAAAAGGAGGAAGAGGGAGAGTTGAAGAAGGGAGAGCTGTGTGAGTTTTTAAGCAGGGTGATAAGAGGGCGGGAGCTAGGGATGAGTGGGAAGGAGAAGATGAGTGCTGTGGGGTTGTACATGAGGTTGAAGGGGTGGGACAAGGTGAAGGAGAAGGAGGAAGAGATGGTAGGGGAAGAGTTGGTAGAGCTGTTAGGAGGGAGTAAGGGAGTTGGAGAGAAGAATGATACGGAGGAGGGTTGACAGAGGGTATAAGGATGAAATAAAGTAAAGGCGGAATGAGAAAGAACAGCGAAGGCGAGATAAGAGTGAGGTGTGCGGAGGCGGAGCGAGGATTTTTAGCGGGAGTGAAGGAGATGGTGAAGATGAGGGCAGAGATGGGAGTGATGCCGTGGGGGAAGCATGTATTTTATCCAAGGATGTTGCACAAGGCGAGGCCGCAGAAGGTGAGTGATTTTTTAGTAGATGATGAGAGGTGGTATTTGAGTGTGAGGGAGGTGGATATGGAGAAATGGGGGGAGAAGCATCATTTGTACCGGAGTGCTAGTGGGAAGTATTATTTGGGTTTATTGTTTAAGAGTACAAAGGCGAGGAGTGTGAGGAGGAAGATAAGCCTTGGGACGAAAGACGAGGAGGTAGCGAAAGAGCGGAGGGAGATGTTTTATGATGAGTGGGAAGGGAAGCATCTGACATGGGCGCAATGTGAGGGAGCGAAGTGGAACATGAAGGTGTCTGGGTGTGCGGTGATAGGGAGCAAGAGTGCGTTGGAGAGGAAGGCGAGGGAGATGCAGGAGAAGGCGAACCGGGAACAGGCGAAGGCAATATGCAAGGAGTTGGCATTAAAGCGAAAGGCGCAGGTAAAACTGGAAGGATTTAAAAAGAAGACGGAAGAGATAAAGAGGAGGAGGGTGTTAATGGTAGGAGGTGTAGAGAAAATAGGAGGCTCGGTAGTAAGGAGGACGAAGAGAAAAGGAGTGGAAAGGTAAAGGCTATGAAAGAAAAAGAAGTAGGAATAATGGTAAAAGAGAAGAAGGAAGGAGGGTTGGAACTGCATTTGTTTCCGAGCAAGGAGGCAATGGCAAGGTGGCGGGGGGAGGACAGCGAGCATGACGTGGAGGGGCGATATCAGGAGTGGGTATTGCCAGTAGAGGTATTGGAAGACCTTTGGGCGGCGGCGCAAGGGGAAGAGTAAAGTTTTTTTAAAACGTCCGGTGCAAGTGGCATCCTCAAATAACAAACAAACAATAGAAGTTGGGTGGAGGCGAGGAGGCGTGGTGCGCGAACCGCTACGTCCCGGACGGCCTATGCCCAGCAAAGGGAAAGTATGAAAATAATCGTAGATATAGGGCATGCCCGGAAGACGGGAGCGGAAGGGAATGGCTTGGAAGAGCATGAGGTATCATGCGTAGTAGCGGGCTATCTGGTGGAAGAGTTGGGAAAACTTGGACATGAGGTATTGGTGTTGGACTTTCCGAGGATGAGCAATGCGGCAGACTTGAACGAAACGATAAAGGCGGCGAATGCGTCTGGGTACGAGGCAGGAGTATCGTTGCATTGCGACAGCGCAAGTAAAATTGTAGGAGGCAAGGAGGTATTGAATCCGGAGCCGCATGGGGCGCATGTATGCTTTTATCCGAGTAGCGTAAAAGGGGCACGGCTGGCGAGTGCGATAGCAGGTGGGCTGTGTGTATTGTTGCCGGGGAGGGCAAACAAAGTGCAGGGGCGGGCGAACCTTGCGATATTGAGGAAGACGAAGATGCCGTTTGTATTGTGTGAGTGTGGCTTTATAAGCAACCCGGAGGACGCAGAGGTGATGAGGAGGCGGCCAAAGGAAATAGCGGAAGCAATAGCGAAAGGAGTGGACGCCTATGCGAGAGGAAAGTGAGGAGGCAATGGACAAAGAGGCAGTAGGAGAGTTTGTTGACAGCATCGTAATGGCCCCCGAAGTGGGAGGTGTTGACGAGAAGGCAGAGGGATTTGTGTGGGTATTGAGGAGCAAGAACAAGTTTTTGGTAAGGGAGGGGAAGAAGGACAGGAGTGGGCAAAGGTGGAAGCGGAAGCCTGAATACGCTTACATGTACTACCGAGGGATGATGGCAGGAGGGGTGCAGAAGGAAGCATCGTGCCTGTTATCGGAGGCGAAGGTGTTTGACCTGCCGTTGCCTAGGAGGAAGTATAACACGGAGGTTTGGGACGTTGTGAGGTGCAGGCTAGTTGAGGATGCAGTAGAGGAACCGATATATAGCGAAGCGGAAGCGTTGCTAAAGTTTAACCGTTAGTTATGGAAGTAAGCGAGATAGCCAAGTTGTTGAAAGACCCGATGTGGAGGATATCGCATTTGTATGAGATAAAACTCACGGACGGGAACATCATACCATACAAGCCGAGGAAGTTTCAGGAGGAGTTGCATCGTGCGTGTTACTGTGAGGGGAAGCGTCGTTTTTTGATACCAAAGAGCAGGCGTCAGGGGTGTTCTACGGCGATAGGAGTGATGATGGCAGACATGGCGGCTTTTGAGGAGGGGTGGAAACTGGCGTTGGTGGACAGGACGCTGGGGGACGCAAAGGAAAAGCTGACGGACATTGTGAAGGTAGCCTTGGACAGTTTGAAGCGGAAATTGCCGGGGTTGTTTGAGATAAGCTATTTCCAGTCCCGCATCATAGTGAAGATGACAGGGAGGAGGGCCAGCGAGATAGTTGGCGGTAAATATTTCCGAGGCAGTGGGCTTGGTTTTGCCCACATATCAGAGCTTGGCACCATAGCTACGAGCGAACCGAAGCGAGCGGCAGAAATAGTAAACGGCACATTCCCGGCGGCCAAGGACGGCTTTATATTCGTGGAGACGACGGTACGGGGCGGGAAGCGAGGGGTATTCTACGAAAACGTGATGAATGCGTTGAGCGTGCCGGAGGAGGAGCGTGGGGATAAAGATTTCCATGTGGTATTTTTGCCGTGGTGGAGTGACGAGAACAACAAATCGAAGGGGGGAGAGGCGATAAATGCGGCCACAGAGAGTTATTTTGAGACGCTTAGGAGCAAGAGCGGTATTGTTGTAACCGAGGAGCAAAAGCGTTGGTGGCAACAGGCCAAGAGGCAACACGGGGTGTCAATGAATGAGGAATACCCTTCGACCTTGGAGGAGGCTTTTGAGGTTCCGATGGAGGGGGCCATATTGGAGGCGGTGTTGGACAAGGCAGTACAGGAGGGCGCTTTTCGGAAGTTGGCCTATGACGCAACAAAGCCATGCTATTGCACATGGGACTTGGGAGCGCCGCTGAACACGATTAACCTTGTATTCCAGCTGGACGGCCCCTTCATCAACGTATTGGAGTTGGACAGCGGGTTGCATGCAAGCGAGCGTGTGGCCGAGCGTGTAACAAGGCTCAAAAGCAAATATCCGACATTACAGGCAAACTTCCTTCCGCATGACGGCGGGTACATGACGGACACGGGGATGACACAGGCGCAGATGTGGCAGGAGGCAGGGTTGCCGGGCATACAGTTGTTGCCGAAATCGAAAGACAAATGGATAGGCATCAATTACCTTTTGGGGATGTTTGACCTGTTCCGGTTTGACGTGGAGGGGACAGGCAGGGCGTATAGCTACTGGTTAAGCTACAGGTGCAAGCCGGAGGTAAGCGAGGGAGGCATATTTAAGAATGAGATTGTGCATGACAATGCGTCCCATTGGGCAGACCCGTTGAGGTATGTAGCGGAGGCGAAAATGAACAATTTGCTTGTGCAGGGTCCAACAACCCAAGACTATAAGGCGGGAATAACATGTACATTTGGGAAATATCATCGTGAGCGAAACATTGGACATAACTGGCGAGGACGGTTTGAGCGTGCTTTCCGAATCTGACAGGGTGTTAAGGAGGGACGCAGGGATGGGATTGAGTGAGGCATGGAAGCTTCACGAGGGAGGCGTGCGCCTCTATACCGGAGGCGGGCTTGTGCTGGGACACTACTACCGCATCGACCCGGAGGAGGTTCGTGTGTGGGGCATGGAGTCAGAGTTTCTTCGGACAAGGCATATTGCCGATAGCGCTGTGGACTATGAGGAGGCCAATGGGTTTTTCTTTTTTTTGGGTATTGGAGACTATGTTGGCTTTTTAAAGCACTTAAAGGCAAGCACACACCTTCAATTTGGTAGTGGACATAGGAGAGGAAAGTTGTATGTTTACTCACGTAAGGAGTTGGACTTATACATAAAACTTAAACTAAGGAGTAAAAAATGTCAGGAGTAGGAAGTGCAGTAGGAGCAGTAGTAGGAACAATCATTGCGCCCGGCGTGGGGACTGCAATCGGTGCGGCCTTGGGTGGTGCGGCTGATAGTGTTGCCAGCAAGGGTAAAGGCGAGTCAACCAAGGCACCGGAGGCCCCCAAACCTGTAGAGACGTATGAGACGCAACAGAAGGCAGTAAGGAGCCAGTCGGAGGCAAACAGGCGCAGGAGTTCTTTCTCAAATACGTTTGTTGCATCCAGAGGGATGGGAACAGGCGGCATTGGTAAAAGCTTTTTAGGCCAGTAATATGTTGTACAACAACCAAAGTCCAAAGCAGAAGAGGGAGCAACTCTATTCGTACAGACAGAGATATGTATCTAACTGGCAACGAGTTGCGGAGTTTGTAGAGCCAGACAGGCGGTTTAACCTGAATGGAGCTGTACAGGAATCCACACCTAATAATGAGGGATATATTGACACGACGCTGGAACGTGCGTTGAGGTTGAACGCAACAGGCCAGCATGAGCTTGTGATGCCCAAGGCTAGTGAGTGGTTCACCTTTACGCCCTTGGCGAAAGCGGCAGACAGGGAGCTGGTGACAAGCACTGTTGACGACGAATATGCCGAGACGGCTAGGGTTGTGTCCATGTTCATGAGGAACAGCAACCTGCACACGGCAAGCGAGCTTTTCTTCTGGGACAGGGCGGCTTATGGCATTGGCGCTTTTTGGGCAGAGTGGGACACAAGGAAGCGAGGTTTTAGCTTTTATTCAATTCCCGTTGGGACATTCATGGTGGACAAAGACAAATTTGGCCGGATGAATATGTTCTGTTGGGACGACTGGATGCGAAACCAAGACATTGTAGCCACGTTCCCGGAAAAGAATTTGCCTCAAACGGTAAAGGATAAATACATGGCCAACTCCAACAGCCCGGACAACTACCTTGTGTTCCATTTGTTGGAGCGAGTGGAGCGCACCGGGGACGAAGGGCTTATTGCCCGTGCAGACGGCAAGGAGTGGGTGCTTCGTTCCGTGTACGATGCAACAGGTGACGTATTGCTTGAGCAATTCTTCAAGAACTGTCCTGTCATTTGTTGCAACTGTTTTGACTTGCCCAACAGCCCGTATGGGTATGGGTTTGGGAAGGTTTCCTTGGCAGACCAGATTGAGCTGGTGAATTGCCTGAAAGCGTTGGCAGAGGCGGCCCAACAGAAGATTTTCCCGCCGATGCTTGTACCCGAAGGCTTCCAAGGGAACATTGGCTATGGTGCTGGGGAGGTGACAACCTTTAACCCGCTGAACATTCAGGCAAGGCCGTCTCCCTTGTTCCAACAGGCTTCACAAACCTCTGACTGTCAATGGCAAATTGAGCGGTTCGAGCGTGTCATCAATGAGGCATGTGACGTTAATTTGTTTATGCCGCTGTTGCAGGTGAAAGACCCGCAATACATGAAGGCCACAGTAGCGCAGATGATTGAGTCTTATTCGGCACGTATCAGCTCTACGGCTTATACGAGGTTGATTGAGCAATTCCTGCAACCCTTGGTGGACTTTTGCTACAACACGCTGGTGCAACATGGTTATGTCCGTCCTTTGAGGGATTACCATATCCAGTTCTGCACGCCGTTCCAGATTCTTTTGGACAGGCATCAGCCGACCTTGTTTACGGAGTTCCTGCAAACGGTAGTCATTCCTCTTTCACAAATCGACCCGACCGTTCTGGACTCTGTGGATGCTGACTATATTTTCCGAAGGAGCATGCTTGATATTGGCCTGTCGCCCAAGTATTCTAGGCCGGAGGCGAAGGTGCAACAGATGAGGAGAGAACGCCAAGCGGCTCAAGACGAGGCAAACCAGATGGCTAATGCCAAGACATTCTCGGAAGTGCAGAAGAATCTTGGAGCGGCCAGTAAAGACATGAATCTGATTTAATCATGGAAGCAGACAAAAACACGGACGCAGTAGAAATCACCAGTCTTCTTGGGGACACGGTAAGGATTCCCAAGGAGGTGTATGACAAAGCCAAGGAAGTATTGGATTCCGACCCGGACAAATACATCCTGTTCGTCCTCAAGGCGATTGCCAGCGGAAGCAGGTACAATCTTCCAGGCGCATTGAAGGCAGGATTCAACGAGAACAAACTCTTCTATATTGAAGGAATAAACGCACTAATTGAAGTAATCGAAGCATTATATGAGCGAAACTGAAACCACCCAGCCCGCCACGCAACAGGCGCAACCTCCGGCTACACAGGAAACTAAGATGCCGGGAACCATGTCATTGAGCGACCCTGCCTTAAACCCAAAACCTGCCGAGACATTTACTGTTGACAGCATTGTAAATAAAGACGGCACGTTTAAGGAAGGGTGGGCCTCTTCTTTTGAGGGAGGCGAGAGCTTGTCCAATAAGTACAACAATATCAATGACTTAATCAAAGGCTTTGTTAATGCCAACAAGCTTATTGGTAAAAAGTCGGAACAGGTTACACGCCCCGGAGCCGATGCTACTGACGAGCAGAAGAAGGCATGGCGTGAGCATTTGGGTGTTCCTGAAAAAGCGGAAGACTACCAAGTCCCTGACGAATACAAAGAGACGGTGGACGCAGAGTCGTTTAAAGAGTTTGCCCAGTTTGCCCATGAGCATAACATCCCTGCCGACACGATGCAGGAGTTGCTTCGTTTTCAGGAGCGGTATGCGGCTAAGCTGAATGAGGCTAATGCCAAGCGAATCGAAGAACAGGCAAAAGAGGCTAAGAAATACTTCCAAGCGGAGTGGGGAGGCTTGTATGAGCGCAACTTTAACTTGCTCAAGGACGGGCTTGTGAGGGCAGGGATTGACATTGAGTCCCCTGACATGGCGGGCGCTCTGAACAATCCCTTCATCCTTTCTGCGTTGTTTGACAAGGTTTCCAGTATGCAGGACGGAACGATGCCCGTCCCCGGCTTCATGAAGGCTTCTGCGGCTGACGCTAAGGGGCAAATCATGGGGTTGATTAACAAGTATGGCTCGGTAAACCAAATGCCTCATGACGCACGAGAGCTGTACCACAGGCTCCTTGCGAACAAAAATATCAAATGGTGAAGCAAATTATGCTTGCATGCACCATGCTGTAAGGGTTTAATCGTCCCTGTGATGGTGTGAGTTTTTTTCTCCGTATTTTGTCTCACACCAAAAACAAAATGCTAATGCCCGTTGGAGGTTTCTTATGTTGTGTTCTTTCCTCCAACGGGCATTTTTTTTATTGCAATCTCTCGTCGTGTGTTGCATACTGCGCTTGCTGTTGTGAAACAGCAGTGTGATTGCATGATTCAATAAGAGCGAAAAGGCGATAACATAGGGATAAATGAGGAGGGGGTACGTTTGTGCATAGCGTACCCCCTCTGTTTTTGTTTGCTTTTTCATAAAGTTTGTGCATTTGTTTTCTTAAAGGCAACCCGTTTGGACACTTGCTTAATACTCATAGTATAAGAGGACAGCCGTCTTCCTCATTAAACAGCCCTACTTTAAGGACACCTGTCGAACCTATTTTGACGGTAAGAATTAAAAGTATAACTAAATTATGGCAAATTACGGAAACTTCCAGACGCTTGCTGTAAACGAGTACACGCCCATGATTTATGCGGCTGTTCAGCAGATGCGCTCTAGAACGGAGCGTTTCATGAGGGTTTACGGCATGAATTCCCGGCAGCGCAGGTTCCAAATCATTGACCCTGTAAGCTCCACTCAAATCACCGACCTGTATGGTGCGACCAACCCGCAACAGGCCGAATTCAGACAGCGGTGGCTCAAGACCAAAATCTTCAAGTCCACTCATGAGATTTCCCGCACGGAAATGCAACAGGCAGGGACCATTGACTCTCCGCTTCCCCGCATTGTGGACGCAGAGCGCATGGAAATGCAACGTCGCCGTGACTTGGTGGCTGTTGAAGGCCTTATTGGTACTGCGTGGACTGGCGAGAACGGCGACATTTCCGTTGCCTTCAACGAAAAGGCCAACACGATTCCTGTTGGCTACGTGCAGAGCGGAACCTATACGGCATCCGGCCTGACCTTTGACAAGATTGTACGAGCCAAGACTATCTTTGGCATGCGTAACGTGTTGGGGCAGGACGTGGAACGTCAGGATTTGGGTGGCCCTGAAATGGTAATCCTTTGTACCCATGAAGAGCTTGCGGCTCTCTACGGCATCAAGGAATTCACGAACATCCTTTACTCCGACCAGCGTCCGATTGCCAGCGGCTACATTGACAACGTGCTTGGCGTGCGTTTCATTGCGCTGACTGCGGACATGCTTCCGTTCGGTTCCCGTCCGCTTGGTACTGCGACCGACCCGACCGCTGGTACATCTACGAAGAATGTGCGAACCCTCATTGCCTTCACGATGAACTCTGTTGCGTTTGGCGTGCTGGAAGAACTGTTCGTTCGGATTGAAGAACTTCCGACCAACCAGTATGTATGGCAGACCTACTCTGAAATCGCAATGGGTGCGACCCGAATCGAAGACAAGGGTGTGCTCAAGATTGATGTTTCTGGTTCAAGCGGTAATTTCTAATCAAACAAAGGAAGGAGTATAATATATGGCTATTGTAAATTCTTTGGCTAAAACCCAAGTGGAAGCTGGTATGCCGCCCTATTTGAGCGCACAGCTACAGCGTGGGCAGGTGCTGAAAAAGACTATCGTTTACAAGGCTGGGACTGCGACAACCGCCGCTTCCTCCACCATTATGGACATCCCTCTTCCTCCGGGAGTAGTGATTGATGTCTCCTCGATTGCGTGTACGCATGACGGGATTGGTGCAGGAGATCTCACCTTGGGCCTAGAAGTCCACGATAAGCGTGGGGACAAGGTTAATGATGATGGACTTTCTCTTCCAGCACTTACCGTAACCGCAACCGCAGGTGAAATCGTTCGGTTTGCTTCAACCACCAATTTTGGAAGCAAGATTCTCTGGGACCCTGCCCAGTTCTTGGTGGATAAGAATGTACTTATCAACGGAACTGCGGCAACATATGCTCTTCTCAAGGAGAAATATGATTTCGTTCTGACTATTACCAACTCTGCGGCGATTGCGGCCAACAAGCAGTTTGTAATCGTTATGGACTTAGTTATCCCCTAATCTGAAAAAACAATGACTGACCTAGATATTGCTAATTATGCCTTGGGGCTGTTAGGCCAATACAAAATCCAAAGCTACCCGGAAACGGGGAAAAAGTCAGTAGAAGGTCAGGCATTAGAGGCATATCTTCCATTCGCTATTCAAGATGTCATGATTGATGGCGAATGGAACTTCGCCCGGAAAAGGGTAATCATTGAGCCGTCACCCACAGAGGTGGCGGCCTTTGGTTATCACAATGCTTTCCCGAAGCCTGACGACTTGGTGACAATCATATCCGTGAATGGAGAGCCTTGGAACATTCAGGCGCAGTTTGTGCAGATAGAGGGAGAGTTTATCTTGGCAAACGTTGACCAGTTGAGGCTGGTTTACATTGCCGCCCCCACAGACGGGACAACGCTTCAAGGCATACCTGACCAGCTAAAACCGCTCATAGGAATCAGGTGGGCCTATCTTACGTGTGTACGCATCACGAACAACATTGAACTCTACAACATGATAGCGGACATGTACCAGAGGGAGTTGCACAGGATGCGGGACAACGACTTCATCAACAACACGGGAGGCAGGTTTAACTACCGCAACAAGCTTATGAGCCAGTCCACTTGGGGCCGCTATCCATTTGGGACGACCGCCCCATATCACGGTTCTCCCACTTACATCCCAGACTAACCTAAAATTCATTCAGCTATATGGCCTCAAATACCCGGCAATTTCAAATGCAACTCAACTTCAACGGGGGGCAGGTTTCCGAGAACTTCACCCCACGAGTTGACATGCAGAAATACCAGACGAGTTGTTCATTGATGAGGAACTTTATTCCTCGTCAGTTTGGTATGTTAAAGAGGCGACCGGGTTTTGGTGTGATTGACGCATTCAAAAATCCTTTTCGGATATTGAAGTTCCCTTGCACCAACAACGAGGAATACATTGTTTGCGTCCACTCCGACAACAAGTATGAGAGCGGTGGTTGCACTCCCTTCGCAACCATTTACCAATGCGGGTATTTTGGAGACGAGACGAGGAAATGGGAGGTAAATCTTAAGATAGATTCTGTTTTTCAGGCTGGCATCAACGGATGGACGGCTGATGTTGGCAATGAGAGGCATGGGCGTTTTTGGGACACGGACTTGGAGAAAATCAAGTATGTCTCCCAAAACGACAAAATGTGGATAGTGCATCCCGACTTCTTCCCGCTGGAATTAACAAGGACAGCCACACAGGCGAAAATGCCTGATATTTCTATGGCTGACGACCAGTACGTGGTGGAGTTTGACACGTCTTCGCACTTAAACATTTCCACAAAAAACTCTCTTTGCTTTGGCCTGTATGGTGTTGATAAGCTCAATGCTAAAACGAATCCTTTCCTTACCTTAAACTTCAAGGACAACAAATCTATCAGCTTTGGTTTTAGCGGTAGTGGAAACAACATGAAGTGGGCCATTACTGACTCATCCGGTGTGGAACATCCCTTGGAGGATATAGAGATTGGCTCTGGACAGGTTGTTGCTTTCTCCGATTTCAATCAAAATATTCCTATCAACTGTTATTGTTTCCTGACATGGCGGGGAGGCAAGCTGTATGCCAGCATTGGTTGCAACAATGCTTACGGCACGATAGGTCTTTATGCCTACTCATCATCCGAGGTAGAGATTGACAGCTCTCTTGGGGCCGTCACCAGTTTTTGCGTTGGTGGGACTCCGGGAGGATTAAACGCCGCCCAAAGCTATGTTTCGTTCAAGGAGTCGTTTAATGCTGGAACCGGATATAGTGGCATTGGTATTAAGGTGAATTATGGTCAGGGAGACGTTCCAACCCAAAGCTTCAACAACAATGACCACAGGAGTTCGTTGATAATGGCTCAAATGTTTGGCGACACGTCGAAAGTGTTCGCTGGGAACGATTATAAAATTGAGCATTACAACAATGCCGTTTTCCCGATTAAACAGATATATCAGGGCAACGAAAAGATTTATCAGGAAGAAGCTGTTATCGGCTTCAAGCTGACAACAATGGACTTCCTGACTTATCCCAAGAGCGACGACTACTATATAAGGGATAAAAGCCAAGGAACTAATCCTGATAGTCCCATGTTTTGTAGGAACCATGAGACATACCCGGATATTCCCTATTACGTTTATGAGGACACCAGTGTCTCCTTAAACACTATCAACGCTGTTTTTGGGGACAGGTATTTCCTTTCTGATGGTTCCGTCTCGCAATTAACAGGCAACGACGGGACTCGAATTGCCGAGTGGTTAAAAGAATATACTCCGGGGGATATTGTTATCGGCTCCTGCCTGATGAACAAAACGGACGGTGTATTGAATGGGAACATATACAACTTCTCTACTGGCTCCAACGTCGGCATTCCCATTAACTTCTTTAGGATGGCAAACATCGTATGCCGATACGTTCGAGGCGACTGGACTCTTAGCACAGACGCAGAAGTGGCGACATCCAAAGGGGTTTTGGTAAGTTATTTGGAGAATAGCAAGGTCTTTTCAGGCTATCCTTCTGGCGGCGGCTACACAGTCTTCCGAATCGGCAATGGCTATTTCTCACAGCCGAGGAAGCTTAGCATGTCAGGAAGCAATACTCCGGGCGTATTTGTTGGGCTGGTTTATATTGGTGAGAACGGGACCGTGTCCACCGATACTGGTGATGCTGGCCAGTCCATTGAGGTTGATAATGGAGGTGGTGTTTATCAGACAGACATTCCCTTTGCCGTGTGGCCTAATCAAAAGAGGCTTACTTCAACAACGACAGATGCGACGGTATTCCAAAACCTGACAATTATGCCAATGATGTATGCCCCTGTGCTGAATGGCATATTCAAAACATTTAGTTCCTTGTTTGGGCGGGGCAACTACCAGCTGACTCAAACCAATATCAGTAACACCGACTACTATTCGGCCAAGTTTAACGATTTAGTCAAGTGTGCCTTCTCTGTAGAAAAAGGCTATCCCTCCTGCATAGCGTTGCGTAATGGGAGGCTGATATTGGCTTCAACCAAGGCCCAGCCCCAAACAATATGGGCTTCCCGTGTTGACAGGTATAATGAGTTCTCTGTGGACGACATGGCAGATTCCGGCTGGGATTTGACGATAGGCGCTAACCAGAGCCAAAAGATTCAATGGTTGTCTTCCTCTAAGGATTTGATAGTAGGAACAGACATTGGCGAATGGGTGCTGAACGACAGCGACTCAAGCAATCCTGTACCCATTATTAAAGAGCAATCCAGATGGGGTTCTTCTGTGGCGCAAGGGGAACTGATGACGGAGAGCCTGTTTTTCATCCCTAGAGACAAAAAGGGTGTTATCCAGTCAATCTACTCTTTCCAGATTGATGGCTACACATCGGAAGATGTGACGATTATGGCATCCGATTTGTTTGATTATGGGATTACTTCTCATTCTATTCAGAAAGACCCTGACCCAATCTGGTGGGGTACTACTGGAGACGGAAGGCTTTTAGGGTTGCTGTATAACCGGGTGCAGGACATCAATGGCTGGTTCCAATGCGATATTCAAGGAGCCTTCATAAATCAGGTATGCTGTTACAATAACCCGGTAAAAGGCGAAGAAGGATTGATTGTTTCCGTAAAAGGCAAAGGCGAGAACGATTTCGTAAACGCCAATCAATACTTCCTCTCTTATATGGAGGACAGCAATCCTTGTGTTGACTTCTTCTCCACGGGGCAGACGAGCGACACAGATGCTCTGGCCTATGGAGGCTTTGTA
>ERZ824600.912-NODE-912-length-40936-cov-20.346029_pt1 | contig 40936 bp, 30 predicted proteins | sample MGYA00519933_ERZ824600 | MGnify/ENA primary metagenome ERZ824600 (study PRJEB31778, sample SAMEA3449178) | human gut metagenome | biome: human gut; feature: human-associated habitat; material: faeces | place: United Kingdom | collected 2010/2012 ... | reverse complement strand
GCTGCTTAACTTCAAATCCTTGCGAGTAATGTGTCAAGTTTTATTGACAAAATCAGACACCCTCATTGCCCTCTTGCTGGAGCTTTTGGATATGCTTCTCGGTGACTTCTCTTTTTGCGTGCAGTGTGTCTTTTATGTTCATAGCAAATCTCTACCTTTCAAGTCTTTTTTCATTATAACATAATTTTTATTGAAATTCAATACTGAAAATGCGAATTTTGGTGCGCATTTTTGTACCATCGTTATATAAATTAGACAACGTGCAGACCATATAAAGTTTTATATGCAACAAATTGGCGTTGCAAAAAGTACATTAACTTTCACCCAAACCAAAAACCTCCCGCAGTGCAGATCTTCCACACCGCAGGAGGTTTTGATTTATTTTAAATTATCTATTCTTATTCTTCCTAACGCAAACCGCCGCTGCTGCGATAAGTACCGCGCTTACGCCGAGCGTGCTCTTTACGCCTGTGTTCGGGTTGCCGGTGGAATTGTTCGAGCTGCCCGAACCGTTCGCCGATGAGCTGCTTGAACCCGCCGCGTTCGAGCTTGTCGAATTGCCGGTGCCGGTGCTGCTTGTAGCCGCCGAACTTGCCGAACTGTCTGAGCTGTCAGTATCGGACGAGGAATCCTGCTCAGCGTCCGAATCGGTAACGTCGCCTACCGAGCTTGAATCTGCGGAAGATGAGTTGTCGGACGTACTTTCGAGCATGTCTCGCGAATCCGAACTGCTTGAAGTGTCTGCCGCACTGGAATTGTCCACCGCGCCGGAGTCCTCCGTGGTCTTGTCAAGCTTGTTCTCGCACTCAGGGATAGCCGCGCTGTACGCCGCGTCAGACTGTCCCAGCAGCTTGTAAGCCACCGCGCCCGAATTGTCTATCCTGCAAACGTAAACGCTGTCGCTAACCTTGTAGTCGTTCGGCGCATTGCTCTCCGCCATGTAGTAGATGTTGAAAGCTCCCGCCTCGGTCGGTACGCTCAGACCGTCATTAAAGCTTACCGAGAATTTTCCGTTGGTCACGATGGGCGAAGCCGCCGCGATAACGTCGCTAAGCTCAGCGTCGGCATAAAGTGTGAACTCCGTTGCCTGCGCTAACTCATCTCTCTGAGCCGTTGTAAGGTCGGCAAGGTCGGCGTTTTCATAAGTCTTGGTAAGCTTTACCGTCTGCGCCGTGATGGGGTCGTTGGGAACTTTGAGGTCGTTCAGACCTGCCTGTTCGCCGTCTATAAAGGTAACAGTGCCCTTGCCGCTTGCGTCAAAGCTTACCTCTACGCCGTAGATCTTGGTGTTTACTTCGTAGCCTGCGGGTGCTTGAAGCTCCTTGAAATAGTATGTGCCCGCTTCAAGTCCCTCAAATCTTACGATGCCGTCCGCGCCTGATTGGAAAGTATAGTTCGCACCGTCTTTCTGAACGGGTACTGAGCATATGCCGTCCTTGTACAGACCGAATACCGCGCCCTCGAGCGCTATGTTTTTGTCCGTTATCTTCTGAAACTCCACGCTTGTGGTCTTTACGTCGGGTTTGTAGGGCTGCGAGCTGTCAGAATTGCTCGAAGAATCGCTGCTCGATGTGTCCGAAGTGCTTGAATTATCCGCGCTGCTGGAAAAATCCGCAGCGCTCGAGCTGTCAGCTTTTGAGGAATCTGCCGATGAATCCGCAGCAGAGCTGTCCGCCGATGACGAATCATCGGGTTTTTCGGGTTCATAACCAAGCTCATTATAGGCGTAGAAGTGCGCCTCAGAGCCTTCGTCGTTGATGCTTGCCGCGATAACTCCGCCCTCAAGGTTGCCGCCCGGAACGTGTACGTCGCCCTTTGGCGCTACAACGTGTCCGCCGAGAGAGGTCATTGTGATGATGTTTTCAGCGTCGGGAAAGTTCCATATCAGCTTCATGCCCTCGAGGTTGCGCTGGTCGCCCTCTAAGCCGCCTGAGATAGCTTTTATCGCGTTGCCGGGGAGATTGCCCACGCCGCCGTTGAAATTAACGCCTATGGTTTCGTCGCCAACGCCGACTACCGAGATGGTGTATGCGGTATTCTTGAATTTCTCAACGTTTATCGGCATGCCGTTTTCTGTAAGGTTCAGCGAATTGCTTGTTTTGAAAAGGCTGAACGGGATAGTGATGTTTTTAACGTCGTCAGTGAAATCTACGTTGATAACGCCGTTTGAAACGTCCGCCGCGCTTAGGGTCTTGCCTGCCGCCGCGAGCGCTTCCGACTGCTTTTCCACTGCCGTGAAAGCCGCGTCGAAGTCGATGTACTTGCCGTCTGACTTTACAGTTTTCAGCGAGCTGCCCCAGTTTTGCAGCTTTTCCACGCCGTCAACGTAGTAGAGAACATCGTTGCTGCCCTCGAATTTGTACACACCGAAAGCCGCCGCAGTTTGGTCTATCTTGTTGATAAACGAGGGGGTGACCGCGCCGTTTCCGAACGAGTTGCCTTTATCCATAGTGCCGCCAACGGCTGCTGCGCTGACAGTATGGCCTCTGCCTTTGAGGTCGCCCTTGGTGAAATATTGGAAGTCACTAAGAATATTGCCAATGGTATACGTCTTATCGTAACGGTCGTCAGAACCAACGGCAAAGGTGTTTGCCGCGAATGTGCCCACAGCTATGGAAGCCGCAAGCAGGGCAGGGAGCACCCGTTTTACCAGCGGGTGTTTCTGCTTTGTTTTTTTTTATAAATCTGCCTGCTTGTCAACGGCATACCGCCAGAAATTTGCTAAATATTCGTGCTGTTTATATTCGTGTCGTTTTATGATGATATTATACAATATACCTTATATAATATATAGCGGCTCAAATTGCGCAAAAGCTGTTGACAAGGGCGCGCTTTTGTGTTACTATAAAACTGATACAACTTTTTTGGAGGGAAAATTTATGAAGTATACAAACCCAATAGTAAAGGGTTTTTATCCCGACCCCAGCGTTTGCTGCGCTGAGGGCAAATATTACATGGTGTGCAGCTCTTTTCAGTATTTTCCCGGAGTGCCGCTTTTTGAGAGCGCCGACCTAATCAACTGGGAGCAGATAGGCTATGTGCTCACCCGCGAAAATCAGGTTATGCTGGATAAAATAAACAGTTCAGGCGGCGTTTTCGCGCCTACTATCCGCTACAACGACGGCAGATTTTACATGGTCACTACCAACGACACCACTCATCAGAATTTTTACGTCTATACCGATGACATTCGCGGCGAATGGTCTGACCCGATATACGTCGATCAGGGCGGCATAGACCCTTCGCTTTATTTTGAGGACGGCAGGACGTTTTTCATCAGCAACGGCGTTGACGATGAGGGCAAGAGCGGCGTTATACAGTGCGAGATAGACATTGCTACGGGCAAAAAGCTGACGGCGGGCAAGTGCATATGGCAAGGCTCGGGAGGCAGATATCTTGAAAGCCCGCATATGTACAAAATTGGCGAATGGTACTACCTCATGGCGGCTGAGGGAGGCACTGAGTACGGACATATGGTGACCTGTGCGCGTGCAAAGTCGGTATGGGGCGAATTTATCGGCAACCCGAACAATCCCGTGCTGACAAACCGCAACAAAGCGCCGTACATCATTCAGGGCATTGGCCACGGCGACCTTATCTGCGGCGCGGACGGCAAGTGGCACATACTCACGCTCGGTTTCAGGCAGATACATATATGGCAGCCGTACCACCATTTGGGCAGAGAGGTGTTCCTTACGCCTGTGAAGTTCGGTGAGGACGGCTGGTTCACAGCGGGCGACGGCACTACGGACGAAAGCTACGAGATCGCGGGCGATTTTAAGCAGCGCGAGAAGAAGCTGTACACGTTTGAGAACACGAAGTGGAACGTTGACTGGAGCTATATGCGCCGTCCGGAGCTTAGCAATTACGAGCTGGGTGAGAACAGCGCGGTGCTTCACGGCTGCGCGCTCACGCTGGACGATGTAGATTCGCCGACATTCATAGCGCTGCGCCAGCGGGATTTCCGTTCGCAGCTGAGCGTAGACCTCACGCTTGACGGCGGCGAGGCGGGCGTTACGGTGTATTCCTGCGAAAACGAGCACTACGACCTTTGTCTGCGGAAGCAGGGCGGTGAGCTGAAGGCGGTGCTGAAGCTGAACATCGGCGGCATAAAACACACGCATGCTGAGATCTCGCTTGGCAACGCGGATTCGGCGAAGCTGATAGTGCGCAGCGCCGAGCTTTTCTACAATTTCTACGTTCAGGCAGGCGGCGGGGAGCACGAGCTGGGTTTTGCGCAGAGCAAGTATCTCTCAAGCGAGGTATCGGGCGGATTCACGGGCGCGATGCTGGGTCTTTACGCGGTAGACGCGGCGGGCAACAGCCGTGCGGAGTTCAAGAATTTCGAGCTGAAATACGAATAATACAGACAGAGCAGATGAGCAGACGTACCGAGATGGGCGTCTGCTTTTTATGTATAAAGATTTAATAAGATTTATGATTGAAATATATGGTCGAACGCTTGACAGAAACACGATGTTGTGATATAATATTAATGTACCAATGAGAACTAAATATCATACAGGGGTATAGCTCAGATGGTAGAGCAGCGGTCTCCAAAACCGCGTGCCGAGGGTTCGATCCCTTCTGCCCCTGCCAAACGAAATTTGCGTGAGAGTACTATGCTTTCACGCTAGATTTCTATTATTGCAAGGTCTGTCGGTCAAGATAGATCCACAAATAATTATGAACCTATCTCAGCCGACAGAACGGCTGAGTATATAAAGGCAGATCTCGCTGCCGATTGTGATCTAGCTAGTTTATCTCCCATCATGCTTCGGTCTGCTAAGGACAGCCTTGTTTATCAGTATTCAAAGGCTTGCATGACATTTCATCGGTTTTCGCTGTATCGGCACATAGGCGGCTTGCCTTATCGCCATACTGTTGGTTTTCGGGTCGCTGTGGCTCACGCTGGTGTTTTCTCTGATGTTTTAATGCCTTATCGGTCGAATAAAGAAAGAATCCGCGTGTATCATCGCACACTCGATACAACTGAACACACTGTGATCTCTGCCGCTCCCATTCTGTATAGGCAGGGGACAGTATGAATATTTTGATGAAAACTTTCCACTTTCATTCTGTTTAGGAAAGGGTATTTCATATGGATATTATGCCTGTTGCAGCAGGCTCATATATATCAAATTTCAAGTTGCGGTTGCTTAGCAATGCAACAAGCTTTATGTAGAAAGACAAAGACTTCTCAGCGGAACACGCACAAGAAGCCTTGACAAACTCTCTATATTATGCTATAATGGGTAGCGTAATACCGAAACTAAGTCTTGACGGAAGGTGCTAATTCCGTTGAAGATTAAGGGCTGTTTGACGCTTGCCGGCGTTGAGCAGCCTGTTTTGTTTTCTACTCATATATTATTGTAACATATTCTTCCTAGAATGTCAAGGGGGAATATTATATTTTTTTTGCTTTTAGGTGGTAAAAATTAAGTGGAGTGTGACAATATGAAAAAATATTTATTATTTAGAAAGTTTTTGACGCTGACATCTGCAGTAGGGATATTATTCTCTTTTGGCGCAAGCACTATTATCAAGACGCACGCTATGGTGGCGGTCGATTCAAATAACACCTATTATGATCCACATGAAACGACTGCTTCGACCTCTCAGCTTCGATCCGGAGACTATTATTATGAGTTAATGCCGAATAATTCAGTCAAGATCGATTTATACGCCGGCTCTGATACTGAACTTGTTTTACCTGATATCATTGACGGCAAGAAGGTTTCGACTTTGGGGACAAAAATGTTCTTTAACAGTAATATCAGAGATTCGATCACTAAAGTTGTTGTGCCGGAAGGCGTTATTGATATTGATGGAGCGGCGTTTTTCGGTTGTTCTTCTTTGACCAATATTTCATTGCCGAGTACATTGCAGGAAATAAGATACGGAGCATTCTATAATTGTGCTGCGCTCTCTAATATAACAATACCTGCAAGTCTTACAAAAATCGGTGCTGGTGCTTTTAAAGGGACAAAATGGCTGTCGGAAAGAATAAATGAAAACCCCATTGTTGTGGTAAATGGGGTTCTGATAGACGGTTCTCAGTGCACAGGTGATGTTATGATACCTGATAATGTAACGACAATTGCAAACGCCGCTATCCCATCTTCTGATAATATATCAAGTGTTACCGTTCCTAAAAGCGTTAGTAATCTTGGAAATCTAGGATTTGGCGGCGAATTTGTTCTTTCCGATTCTGGAGAAATGACCGCAAGTGTTCGTACTGCTCTGGACAATTTTTCAATTTATTGTTATAAAGACTCTGCAGCGGAGCAATATGCCGTAGAAAATGAGTTAACGTATGAAATCTTAGATGATCCAGTGGTAATGGATAGTAGTGTGACAGATAGTGCGGAAAGTTTGAGCGATGGTTCAGAGCCTGATGAGTTGTTAAATAGCAGCAGTTCTGAAATTATCACAAGTGTATCTGAAATTGGATCGACACCCACTGACAAATCAGATACTAAAGATGAAAGTTCTAAAGCTGCAGATGATAAGGCTGACAACAATACAATATACATAGTTCTGATAATCTCAATATTTACTTTAGCAGCCGTGATAGTGATATGTACAGTTGTGAATGTGAAGAAAAAGAAATGATGGGCTGACATAATCAACTTCTTCCCCACTGGGGAAGAAGTTGCCTAAGAAAAAGCCGCCGACAATTCTTCCAGTCAGCGGCTTTTGTGTTTCACATTTTTCATGTCTTAAATTAAACTGTCATTTACTTTTTGTTTATTCAAATATTCCTTCGATAGCTTTGCCGGCTTTGCGGTTTTCGGCGCTGAGCTGATGCGAATAGATACGCAGTGTAATACTCGGATCTGAATGTCCCAGCCTGCCCGCTATCGTTGTTATCGGTGTGTTCGCAGCAATGAGCAGCGAGGCGTTAGTGTGCCGCAGCGAATGTACGCAGCAGTCGGGAAGTCCGTGCCGCTCAACAAAACGATGAAAGTACTTCGTTACAGACGTTGGGTTTATCGGACGTCCATCGTCGGTGGTAAAGAGTCTGCCTGTTTCGATCCAACCGCTGCCGTATTCTGCTCGCTGCTTGTTCTGGCGTTCACGATGAAGATCGAGGAGTTTGGCGACGGCTGTTCCAAAGGCTATGGTGCGTCTGCCTTGACGTGTTTTTGGAGTGTCGGTATAAACGCCCTTCGCAGGCAAATAGTTGCTCGTGCGTCTGATACTCAGCGAACCGTGCTCAAAGTCTATATCCTGCCACTCCAGACCGCAGGCTTCTCCGCGCCGCATACCTGTAAACATTATCAGCTTCAATATCGCGGCATACGGGTATGCTCCATAGCTATCAAGCAGCCGCATAAGCTCTTTTGCCTCGTCGGCTTCAAGGTATCTTGCTTCGGCAGCTTCGTCAAGCTTCGGCGGTCTTACACGCAGCATTATGTTGTCCTGTATCAGCTCATCAAACATCGCGTCCTTGATTATAGAGTAGAGCAGTCTGTGGTAATGGACTATGGTCTGCGGAGATAGTCTGCCGCTCTGCTGTGTGAACAGACTCTCTACCGGCATACCGATCGTTTTTGCGATCTTTTCGGCTGTTTTGGGCTTTACTTTCTTGCCCGCTCTCAAAGAATCGGCTGTTCCCATGCCTACCCCTGCTTTATTAACTATCTCGGGTCTGGTATAGCGGCTTTTAAGTATGTGGACGCACTCTTTTGTTGGTATGAATCTGCTGTCTAAACGTTTGCATTCTCTCAGCTCGTCGTAAAAATAATATACGTCGGCAGGCGTAAGCTCTGAAAGCAGCTCTTCTCCCAGATATTCAGTTATACGCACGCAAAGTCCCTCGTAGCGCGTATATGTACTTGCTTTGATCTCGTTTTTCTTTCTCGGCAGCCAGTGTTCTAAAATATAAGCCGATAATTTTATGTAACTTTTTATTTTCATTATCAATATCTCCCTGCAATTGAAAAAATGTGAAACATAGATATAATATCACTTTATTCGACCATAATCAAGCTTTATTATCTGTCTAAAAGAAAAAAGCCCGCGCGGCTCATTCAATAGGCGGCAGAGTAAGCGTCATATATAGCCCGAACGTAATATATCTATACTGTGTATAGTAATTTAGATCATGTTTTTTTCTTTGACAGATATAGAGATAGTGGGTTACAAACAGAGGTTACAGATCAGCCCCTACCCCTATATAGATCATGGTCTACATCGTTCTTTATTTATATACAAAAACTTAATATAATGAGCAAGACTTTTCTTGCAAATATCTGTAACATAATATATAAGTTTTTTCTTATTGGTATAGGTCATAGACTTATACGTTTGAGTCATCGCTCCGCTAAGGCGATGGCTCATTTTTTTATATATCTTTTTGCTGCGAATGTAGACCACAACGAAATATGTATTGTCGGTATAGTCGCCGCAGCGTGTTTTCTTGCGCTGCTTGTATACCAGTCTGAGCCTTACCAGTTCATTTATGATAGCTGATATGCGGCTGCGGCTGACACCGGTGATACGCTGCAGATCAGAAAGGCTCTGATAAAAACTATTGCAACTGCCGCCTTTGAGTCGGCAGAACCATACATATATCTGAAAGGCTTTTGGGCTTAGCTGCTCAAAGGCTCTTTTGTTTATGGAGAAATAACCTCTGTCGCAGGCAAAGTCTTTTATTGTGTATATATACGTTCCCAGAGTGCCGTTTGAGCGGTGGGGGCGGTGCATGGAGATAACTAACCCATCGTTGCAAAGACGCTGCATAGAGCGGCGCACAGTAGCAACTGAGCAGCCGCATATATCAGCAAGCGTTTTTTCTTTGATAGATAATTCATAGCCCTTTGAGTTGCGCTTTGTGAAGCTGCCTATCATGCTGTAAAACTTGCAGGCTATCATCAGATCTGTTGCTTTAGTATATCTGTCTAAGAAAAAATTAGGTATCAGCATATTTCATTTCCTCGTCGTTTATGTATTTTTCTACTGCTGCCCATTCGTCGTCAGTAAAGTTGCTGCGTATCGTGGGACGTTTCTGTATCTTTTTGACGTATGCTCGCAGATCGGTGTACAGCGACTGATCCAGATAATACTGGAATTCGCCGGAGGTAAGCATATTGAGCTTGCTTACAGCGGCTTCGGCGTCGGTATAGCTGCGTTCGTCGCCGTATTCATAGGGACTGCCGGCTACATAATCATCTACGTACTCTTCATCGCCATCATCTGCTGTCTGAACAAAAGACTCGCCGTAAGCGTCAGCGAAGATCTTGCGCTTCTCATTCTCGCGAAATTCACGTTTGTTTTTCATTTCTTCCTGATATACGAACACGTCGCGCTGAGCAGCGCTTGCCTTTTTCTCGTATTCGAGTGCCTCAGTATACATCGATTCCGGTACGCTGTCGCCGTTTTCCTGCATGGTTCGGATACGGCTCATGATAGCGTACTGCTTATTGATATACTCATTGGCTTTGTGCTGAAGCTGATCGAGGCGATACTGCAATCCTATATCGCCCAGATCGTCCCATATGCTATCCAGCGGGAACAGGATCGTATCTAAACTGCAGTCAGATACATTCAGTGGTATCTGCATTCTGGGTATTCGAGCCGGCTTGTCTTTGATCTTAAAATACGGAGTGATAACGGTATTTATAGGGTCGCAGCGCTGTTTTTTTACAACAGCAGAACCAAATTTCAGGCGCGAGAGCTGCGAAGCGTCCAGAAGGGCTTTTCCATCGACACGTTCGCCCTGATGATTTAGAAAGCCGTAAACATCTCCGCTGAACGTCAAGTAATCAACGGTTTTATTTCCAAGTCCCTCGCTGAAATACTTGTTTGTTTTGTTAGACAAAGAATTGATATAGATCTGTATACCGCAGCCGCCTGAAATCGAATCTTCTTCATTTCTGTATCTTTTTAACTGCCCAAGATCCTGCAAGAACAGATTAAAAAGTATATTGCAGCCGGCGCATACGTTTAGCTTTTGTGAAAGCTCGTGTATCAGCGGCATTTGACCAAATTCGTTCAGAAAAAACTCTATTCTGCGTTTGTATTTTCCGTTTGGCTGATTACGAGCATTTTTCGCTAACATCATGTAGCACTGGTCGATAAATATGGAGGCTATGATATGACGCGACTTTTCTTCATGCGGTGTAACAAGGTAGATTATGCAGGGACGTTCTTCATTAGTGAGGTCGTTGAAATCTATATCGTTAAAAGCGGTGATCTTTTGTATGCCCATATCAGTACCGAATATTGCGAGTTTTGAGGACAGTACGGTAAAAATAGATGATCTCGTTTCACCCTCAGAAAACTTTGAGGTGGTGTATGCCAGCTTTGCGAGCGAACCGGTAGGAAGTTTACTGAATAGCTCGTCCAGCGCGTTTGCCATTCTTTTCTGACCGTTTGCCTCTGTTATTACGGTGTTGTATGTGCCAAATTCGAGGAAAAAGTTATAGATGCTAAACATATTTACCAATTGCATTTTGTTCATCTCATATCCTCTGTCTAAAAAATAATATATCATGGCGCAGAGCAGCGAGCGGGAAGAGTCAGTCCATACTGCTTCTGATTTTTCATCGTCTGTAAGGCAGTGAGCATATGATTCAACGAGTTTTGACGTATCTGAAAGATCTCCGTCGCTTTCTCTTGCTGAGATATATTCGCTTTTTATGATGAATAACGGATCCCAGTGCAGCGAGTGGTCTGTATCGATCAGATCCAGCACGAGAACTTTATATCCGTTGCGCACAAATTCGGTATATGTTTGCTCGAGCATTTCGCCTTTCATATCGTTTGCTATTATGCTGGGCTTCGCCTTTGAATTTGCCATTAGCCGCATAGATGGAAGTACAAAGCATTCGTCTTTACCCGATCTTGTAGCGCCTACTATCATTGTGTTAAACGTATCAGGCTCGATATAGTAAACACCGTCTTTCTCACCGATAAGCAGTCCTGCTTTTTCGGCAGAGCTTATGTCGTCCATCTTGACCGGATAGAAATGCTCCGCAAGCTCGTTTTCCGTCATGAATTTATTATCGCCCTTTATATTTTTGCTGTCATTTTTCATTCTGTACAGCGTGTGCAGCTTGACAGAAGCGCCAAGCCCAACGACAAGCGAGAGCAGCACGAGCAGGATAAACAGTTGAATATTCGCCGGCAGGATAATATCCCAAGGCATAAAATGACTTGATATAAAGCTGCTGTTTTTCATTACTTTATGCAATGATTTTATGATAAATTTCAGGCAGCTGTTGCTTGCACAATAAAAGATGATCGAGGCTGCGGCAAATTGTTTCACCCTCACATCTCTGCGTTCCTTATCTGTTTCTATCGGCGTTTTGCTTACAGCGTTAAGAGCCTTCATGCAAAGATCCCATATCCAGCCATAAACAAATAATGCTTTGGCTATCAAGGCGTTTACTATCTTCTTTAATTTTTCCATACCCGACGTTCCTTTCAATTATGGGGTTATAGGCTTACAGAGCTGTTGTTCTGCATTTTCTGTTTTTCCTGGTCTTTTTCAAACTCTCTCATTAGACGAGCGGTGCGAGCCTCTTCTGATTTTAGCGTGCTGCGCAGCATATTGTTAGTGCGTTTAAGTACTGATGATTGCGATATGCCTTTACTTATCACTGTTTGAGCGATATTGGCGCTTCTCACGACGGCATATGTCCTTTGTTTATCAAATTGGCGCATGATCTTTTTGGCTGTTTTATTGCCATTATCCGCTGCCTTTTTTATCCAAAGCGTGGCAGCCATTCTCTGCCCTTGCTTATACAACATTAGCGCATACGCGATCTGACCGTTCTGATTGCCCCTTTCCGCCGACATTTTAAAATACTCCATCGCTCTATCTGTTTTATTTTCAGACAGATAGACCTTTCCTAGCAAATATTGTGAATTTGAGTTATTGTGTTCTGTTGCAGACTTTTCAAGGTAGTATTTAGCCTTAGAACGGCTGTCGGTATCATCAAATTTGCTGTAATATCTGCCTAAAAAGAAAAAAGCGGGGTCGAAGTTATCTAACGCTGCCTGCTGCAAAAATTCAATACCTGTTTTTATATCTGCAGAAGCATTATTATCTAATAAGATCCTGCCTGCATAGTAAGCTGCAAATGTGTTGCCGTTTTCCGCAGACTGTTTAAAATACTGATAAGCAGTCCGTTTGTCATCTGCGGAAAGATAGATTTTTCCCAACTGGTATTGTGCATTTGGATCTCCGCATTTAGCAGACTTCTTAAAGTATGTGATCGCTTTCTCAATATCGTATTTATTGCTGTTTGGATCTGAATAGATTTTTCCGAGCAGATACCATGCTGCCTCATTGCCGCCCTTTTCAGCTCTTATGGCGTAGTATTCTGCTTTATCAATGTCTAAAGGTATACCGTAGTCATTCTTAAAATAAAGTCTGCCTAAACAAAGAGCAGAAGGGGTATCGGCAGCTTCATTTTTATCTGCTTCCTCGTGGAGCATTTTAAGTCCGGTGTCTATATCCTGATCGATATTTTCTCCGCTGATATACTGCATGGCATAAAAACGTTTTGCATTTATGTTGCCGTACTCTATTGCTTTTCTCAAATATGATAATCCCTTTTCAACATCTCGCTTTTCGTAGTCACTGCTTATGAGCGTTTTTCCGTATTCATACAGACCGTTTTTATTATCCATTAAAGCCGACCGCTTAAAGTAATCAACAGCTTTTGCAATATCCTTTTCAGTTCCCAATCCGTTTTTATACATCATACCGATCTTGTAAAATAGATTATCGTCGGCACGGTCTTTGTTTTCAAGATCAAGAAATCCGTTCAGCGCCTTTTGATAATAGATATGCGCCAGATCTTTATCCGCGGCTACGCCCACGCCGTTACTGTACATCTGAGCTATTGCATATGCTGCGTATGGCTGTCCCTGCTTATCAGCATTACTGTACCATCGAAACGCTTCTGAAAGATCCTTTTCAACTCCGTTTCCGTAGTAGTACATATTCGCTAAGCTGAATTGCGCAAACTTATTTCCCTTGACAGCAGATTTTGAAAACCAATCAAAAGCTTGTCTAAGATTCTTTTCAGTGCCCAACCCATAGCAGTACATTTTACCGATACGATATTGTATATACGCCGTCATATCGCCGGCAGTAGGCTCTATTTTCAAAAATCCATCTAAAGCTTGTTTGTAATATTTAGCTGATAGCTCATCATCTTTCCGTTGCAGCAGATCGGAGGCATACAGCTTACCAAGATCAAATACAGCAAGCAGATTACCCTTAGCGGCTTCTGACTTATACAGTACGGCTGCACGCTTTATATCTTCTGCGCTCGAATCTTTTTTGTACACCAGTCGGGCTGCTTCTTTGTAATCTTTACTCCACTTTATATAACAGTCATTACTTGTTTCTTTTTCAGACAGATACGGAACATTTTCTGCATAGTATTCATCATCAGTAGGCGGGACGTCGGCTTCTGAATAGCTATACTCTATGTCAACTTCTTTTTCAGACAGATACGGCACGTTTTCCGCATAGTATTCATCATCAGCGTGCGGGACGTCGGCTTCTGAATAGCTATACTCTACGTCAGCTTCTTTTTTAGACAGATACGCGCCAGCTTCCATCAGCTCCGCCTCGCGCTGGTTTTTATCAAGTTGGTAGTCTTTGCAGATCTTTAGAAAGGAGTTTCCGACGCGAGAGTAAAATCCATCTTTTCCATGTAAGCGGGTTTCTTTGTAATCGGTATAATGAGATCCTTCGCCGTATCGTCTTTTGGAATTATTCTGAACGGCTTCTATCTTCGTTAGATAGTTTTTATATTGCTGCGTAAGCTCTGCGTTTTCAGATATTATCGACCTGATACAGTTATCGATCTGATTTTGAGTGCTTTTGTCTAATCTGTTATATTGCCAAGCTTTGTTGTTAGGCAGCTTTTCTGTAAGCTCTTCAATTTTAGTAAAGCTGCTTGAAAAATTATACTTGACCTGTTGCATAAGAATGCTTCGCTCATATTCAGTTAAATCTTTGGTCAAGTCATTAGCGTTTACCGACGTAGCGATTGCAGATATAAGACTTTCCATAGCGCTACGTTCAATCATATCCTTATCCTTTTTGGTCTTGCAGCGATTTTCTAAGCGATGATATTCAAGCAGCTGATAATGGATATGGACGTTGTCTGTATTTGTATGTATTGCAGCAGTCCAATAACAGTTCGAGGCAACGAGCTTGTCTGATTTATTGATAAGTGCATTCATGCCTTTTCTCGCTGCGTTTTTTATTGCCGGTATATTGATCTGATCACCTATTATCAGATTATTTTCACGCAGAAAATCATTATCGAATGAAGCTATTCCGATATATTTTGGACAGCCCTCTTTTTTGCTGATCTTTTCGTATTCGCGAAATTGGTTGATCTCGTCTGTCGTAAGCTTGTCCCGAGTTGCGTCAAATAGTCCGTCGCTCTTTTCCTTATTTCTCATATAATTAAAATAATCGTATTCACTTTTCAAAGACTCATGAATGCTTTTACTTTGATCATCCAGAATTTTAGGATCGTTTAGTACAGAATATGAATCATAGTCAGGCAGTATATTTTCTTCTTTTGTTACGGCTTCATCTCTCTGCGCATAATCGGAGTAATCACCTGTGCCTATATGCCAATCATAGATGAAGTGGTTGTTAAATATAACGCCCGGTATGATTTTGTTATTTGATACACTGTCCATAGGTTAGTACCTGAAACTTTCTTATATTTTCTTCGCGGATTTTTCCAGTGACGCTTTATGTATGCGGGCTTTATAGTTTTTATAAGAGCTTTGGAAAAAGCGGTGCAGGTCTGATCCGGCGGCTTTTGTATCAGCGGATTTGAAATCTGTATCGGGTTCATAAAAACAAATAAGGGAATTGAGCGCGTCGCGTGTTTGATAACCCATCAGATTATTTTCATTTGATATTGTAATCAATAAGGAGAGTTTTTCGTTTATACTTTTCAGAATGTCTGTTTCCTCATCGTTTTCATCTTCAAGTTTTGAGTATGCTTCATTGATAAGCCATGTCAATAATTCGCTGTTAGTTTTGGCGTTGCTCAACAACATCAGCTTATCAAACTTTTTGATCGTTGTTTCGTCAAGAGAAAAAATTTTTTTCGTGTTCTTTATTTTCATGTTCTGACCTCCATTAAGAACGAGCATAAAGGCGTGCTATCACGCCGGGGGGAAAACGCGGCAGTGCCGCGTTTTTAGGCGCATTGTCATGCTATCATAAGAGCTTTTTGTATATCTATCAGATATACGGTTTTGGCTGCGGGATATACTGCGGATATACAAAAATCGCACTTGGATATATGGCAGATATACATATTTGCCCTCAGATATATACTATATATCTGTTTTGGCGTTCTGTATATCTGATGGATATATCATTATTTCGGAAATATTAACAAAATCGGCTCGCAAATTAACTTTCTGTGTCTATAAATGTTAATAAATTAAGAACGTCACTGCTTTTCAGTTCACTTTCAGCCGCTTTTTCTAGCTCGGGAGCGAGCAAAACGTCAAGCTTTTCGGCAATTTTCATCAGCTTTTGCGATGATAAATATATGTTGTTTTCGACCGATCCTGCTCCGCGCAGCAGTCGTTCCAGTTCATCGTTTACGAGCGCTCGGACGATAGTCGGCAGCGCATTAAGCAGAAAATCTTCCTTGCAGGCGGCGTAGTCGTGTATGATCTTTATTATAAAAGCGTTGCGGGAAAGACCTTCTCGCTGAGCTGAGGTATCAAGCTTTTTTACAATGTCATCGGGGATATTTCTTATTAAAATATCCATACGGTATCTCCCTTCCTATTCAAAAAAATTGGAGTAGAACTCTTCTTCACTGCCGAATTTTTTCTCTATCGATCGTTCAGAAATTCTGAATTTTTCAGTAAGCTGCGGCATGGTGTAGAGAAAAAATCCCTGCTCAGGTGTGCCGGCATTAAGCAATAAAAAAATATTGCAAACCGTGTCAGAATGGCTGTCTATATACTTGATTTTGATCGAAGAGTAGTTTTTGTCAAAGAAGCGTATTGACAATATGTTGTCGTAATTTATATTGAAATTGCTTTTTGTGCCGTTTGAAAAATATTCTATATCCATGTCAGTATCAAAAGCTTTTACAAAAAGATAATGCCAATTGTAACGCACAGCGGTCTTTAAAATGACCAATGCTGCTGCAATGCAAAGGGCTGTCAAAAAGAAAAAAACAAATTTGAATCTTACTATAAGGCAGTAGCTCATAAACAGCAGCATAGCGCCTATAAGACAACCTGCACCGATGAATTTCAGCTTTTTTGAGAGCTTAGATCTGGCTTCAAAGGTCGCACATATCTCAGCTTTTAGCTCTGCTGATGGGTATTCATATATAAGTGTTTTATCTTCATTCATCGTTTTTCCTCCATCATTTTGATACTGATGTTATCGTTATATCGCTGCTGCATATCTTTATAGTGCCGTTGTTAAATGTTCTAAGCTCGCCTTTTATTATCACTACGCTGCCCTTTTTCAAATGGTTTTTGGCAAATGTGATCGTGCTGCTTTCGTTTGCATATACGGTGAAAACGTCATTGAAGCTCTGCTCTCCGCGCTTTGCTTTTCGCGGTACAGCCAACTTGAACTCGATCGAGTAAGCTGACTGTGATGTAATATCTGATGAGATAAATCCCGTGACTCTTACACGGTTTCCTGAATTATTAAATGTCATTTTTGATCCTCTTTTCTTTATTTTACGGTAACCATGCAGCTTGCTTTTAGCCCGCCGTCACTCGTTTCGGCTGTTACGATGACCTTGCCTTTGGCTATGGCTTTTACTTTGCCGTCGCTGTCTATCTCGATCATACCTGATCTGTTGCAGCTCCATTTCACGCTTTTATCGGCTGCATTTTCTGGTTCTACGATAGCCCGCAGCTTTGTTTCAGCGCCTATTTCGAGCACAACATTGTTGTTTTCAAAGTTTGTTTCTATGTAGATCCTGTTGGGGTGTACAGCCTGCGGCGATGTTGTTTCGGGCGGTCTTGTGGTAGTAGGAGCTGTTGGCTGAGCGGTCGTTTGCGGCGGATCTGCAGTTGTCGGCGGTTCAGTTTCCGAGGGTGTTTGTTGTGTTTCGGGCGGATCATAGTCCGGAACATAAGCGGGTTGATTGCCGCCGCCTCCACCTCCACCGCCGCCATTTCCGCCGCCGCCATTTCCGCCGCCGTTATTATTATCAGGCGCTTGTGCAGGCGTTGTAGTAGTGGTCTTTGCAGGAGCTTCGGCTGAGCTTTCATACGTTGAAGATGTATTGTTTTCTGCTGCGTATGGCGATCGGTCTGCTTGCGTTGTTGACATTATCTCAGCCGGTACAGCGGCATTTTGAACTGTGGTTTCCTGTACAGACTGCGCAGGATCATCGTCCATCTCGCTATCTTCCATATGTCCGGGCTGTGCTTTAATATGCTTATTTGCCATGTCTTTTTTATCTATAACTATCGTATCTTCAAAGGTCTTTCCCTTCTCCGTATACCCCGAAACCAGCTCGCCAAAGTCATTATACGAGTCCTCGTGTACGATGTCGGCAAGCTCTGACGTTACTAAGATCGTGACATATTCAAACTCTGTCGGAGGTTTTTCGATAGTTATTATCTGAGAATATTCATCGTACTTTTCTCCGCTTGAAAACTCATACTCATTAGGATCAGCGTCGAATTTTATGCTTGAAACTTTCGGATATGACTGCGTGGAATTGTCCTTCATAAGCTTACATTTCAATGTAAATTCGCATATCCCGTCGTGATATGAGGCTGCTGTTATCTTGATATTGTAATCATTTTGCTTGATTATCTCATCATATTTGCTGCTTTTACTATTTATTTTAAGTGTAGTCCAATAGGTCGAGGTAAAGAAAAAAGCCAGTATGAATAGAGTGATCATTGTGAAGATCATATATCTGCGGCTGCTTTTTTTAGGAGAAACTATTTTCATATCTGTTCCTCCTTATCTGTACCGACGGTATATGACAGCAGCTCTTTTATCAGATTATCTATCAAAAGAACAATAACGTTATCAAGATATTGGCTGTCGCGCTGGTTAAGTTTGAGGTAAGCATATGTTTCCGCCATAAAGCATTTGCGGAAATAATTTATGTCTGCATTTCGCAGCATTAGTCCGTATTCTTCATTGGTATGGTCGTTGTAATAGTGAGCGAAACAATCGTGTATTATCTCTATCCTATCCTGCGAGTTGCCTATATACAAGAGCTGTTTGGCTGATACCATTCTGCGGCAGTGGATCTTATTTCGTCCCGAACCGAGCGAGAGAAGCATTTGTCCCGGCATGAACGAAGTGCTTGCGTTAAGCTCAAAATCGGTGAACTGAGGGAATATTTTATGAAGCATGTCGATACTTTCCGGCGCTTGTTTGAGTATAAGCTTGTACTGTACGAGGGAGAAGATGACCTTTATTTGCTCCGCTGCTGCGCTGTCATTGCTGGGAATAAAATCAAGTACGCTCTGCGTGGCAAACCATAATCCGGCGTCATATTTCCTTGAACGGCGTACAAGATTTGTGATGAAATTCGTTACCTGTTGGTACTTTACAGAAATAAAACGGTGAGCCTCGTCGATAAGGCAGACAACGTTTCGTCTGTCCCACGGGTTTATGAGGTACTGGTTGTGCTCTACGTTTTTGCACACCGTAGACCACATTATCGTTAAAATATTAAAAAGCTGAGCATTGTAGACATTCTCCGCCATGTCGCTTATGGTCTTAACATCAAAGATGATAAGGTCGTTATTTGATATATCAACGTTGGTCGCGCCGTCGAACATACTTGCGTATGCTCCGTCGCCGGTGAGCTGACGCAGATATACTTCAAGATTGCTGTAAGATTCGATCAGTTTTGACGTAAGCCGTTCTCTGTTTCCTTCGATATAAAGCTTATCCTTGACCTTTTTCATAACGTCAGAAAATGTGGGAAATTTCTCGGGCGGCAAAAAGCGCACGTCTGTATCCGGATATATGCCTTTTTCATTCAGGCTTTCAGTCACAAGATCCATAAAAGCTTCTAGTGTAAACATATCTATATCGCTTATGTACATAGACATGAAGGTGCGTATGCGTGAAAGCTCCGACGCAAAGTTTGCCTTTGCGTCGTCCTCCGGCAGTATATCTTCCTCAACTTTTGAGTCAACAGCCTTTGTTATTTGAAGCGGATTTATCCTTGATCTCTGGTTCATTTTAATGACTTGCCCATTGTATACTTCCGCCATAGATCGGTATTCAGATTCTATATCGAGCACGAGCACTCTGTTTCCAAGCAGCAGCTGTTCTTCTAGCATATCTTTCAGCGTTACCGATTTGCCAGATCCCTTTACGCCGATAGCAAGCAGATCGTATGAGTTACGTTCTGACGTTCGCGTGAATGTGTTGAGTATATTAAGTCCGCCGGTAGCAGTATATCCGAAAAACAATCCCGTTGGGTCTATATGTGATTGATAATAAAAAGGAAACTGCCGCGAAAGCGTATCAAATACAGGGAACGGCGTTTGTATCGTATTACCGTCAAGAATTATTGAGAGAAATTCCTGCAGCATCGTATTTGACGGTATGTACGCCGACAATCCCTGCTGCTCAAGCTCCTTTACTATATCTAGCGTGCGCTCTTGCAGCCTATCAAGGTCGTTGTCGCTTACGATGAAGCGCAGTGTTACATAATATATCTGCTCGCTGCCGTTTTTTATGTTGTTGTATACAAGATCCAGCTTTGCAAGCTCAGTTTGCGTATCTATCTTTTCCGCTCTGTCCTGATTGATAGCTCCGCGTGACTCCAACTCGCGCAAGGAAGCTTGTATCTCATTGAGCACAGTGCTTTTATCGCGCTCTTTTATATCCCATACTATGGTATCGCTGTAACCGGTAACGATATTTGCGTATTCAAGATCGTCAATCTCTGCCGCATAGTCGTATATCACTATCGACTGCGCATACTTGTTGTTGATCTTGTAATAATTGGATTGAAACTCTATTTCTTCTGGCAGCAGCTTTTTATTGAGCGTGCCGGGGGTGCTCAGTTTTTCTGCGCCTGTATCAAGACAAAGCAGGCTGTTGAGCATGGCGGCGATCTCGTCTGACGTACACCACGCTACATTAACGTCTACCATCTGATTTATATATCTTTCTGCGTCGTCATGTATATTCTTTTCACTTTTATCGTAAATCAGCAGATATGCCATTCGATCACGGTGATTTTTCTCAAAGCTGTCTAAAAGAAAAAATTGCTCATCAAGCAGCGATGAGGCGTATTTATTTATACTTTGTTTGGCTTTATACTTTATGAAGTTTTTCTGATTTTGAAGATATGGGCAAGCCGCTGTAAAGATGTACTTATGATTTGCTCTGAGTGACATAGTAGCCCTTGCCATGTTATCAAAAACGGCATTTCGCTCGTACTCTTTCAGATTATAAATGTCCATGCCTGTTATAGCCAGCACGCCGCACATAATGGGTTTGCCTTTGCTTTTCATATGTATTATGCCGTTTGAGATACTTTCAAACGATATGTGCGCATTGAGAGCGTTAGCGTTTTTCTCCTTCTGAGCTGTTTTTTTCTTTTTAGAAAGCAGCTTTTTGTTCTGCTGCTTTACGATCTCTTTATTCGTCTTTTGCTTTAAAAACATTTTCATTATCTGTCACCTCGCTTTCTTCTACCCGTATAGTTTTCTTCGCAAAGGAATATCTTATCCAGTCAAACCACGCTGCTGCAAAGCATTTGGTAGGGTCTGAGGGACTGTTGCCGCTTAGAATGAGAAACTCGACACTGCAGAATATAATGAACGGTATTTTGAGTTTTGCGGCTACAAAAAAGTCCCCAAGCTCAGAAGCCCCTGCGATAGTGAAAATAAATCCCACTACCTTTACAACGCTTATATGACGGAAAATATGATAATCAGCTTTTGTTTTCTTTGGCACTAAGCCCATATTTTTACCTTCTTTCTCTTACAGTCCTTTTCCTTTTTCAGTAGATGGATCTGATGTGTTTTTGGTATTATCAGATGATTTAGCTGTGGAGCGAGGCGCGTTGTCATGGTTGGCTGCCGATGAGGGCGATGGTTCAGAGAAACCGTTGCCTTGTGTGCTGCCCTGATCTGTGTTATTTGAAGCAGAAGTGTTTCGACTGCTGCTTGCAGAGGGTTCACTGTTATTGCTGCCGGAAGCAGTTACTTTGCTTTCCGGAGCAGTAGCAGTTTGTGATCCGGCGCTGCCAGAACCGCTTGAAGGATCATTCTGAGGGTTGAATCCCTGTCCCTTTTCGCCTTGTTTGCCGTCTGCTCCTTTTTCGCCAGTAGCTCCATTTACGCCGGGAGCACCGTTTTGACCATCTTTGCCATTCATGCCGCCTGATGACTGCGTCATACTAGAACCGCCGTCAGCACCGCACATATTTTTAAAGCTGTTGGTAAAATGGTCTTTTGCTTCTCCTACGCTTTGCTTTATGTTGCCTGCTCCGGCTGCGGTCTTATAACCTGCCTTTGCTCCAATATCGCTATTACCAAAAGCTCCGCCAACTGCTCCAACAACTCCGCCAACACTTGCTCCGCCAATGGACTTGCCCACTTTTCCAAAACCGGTATCACTTTGACTCACACCACCATATACGCCTCCAGCCATACCCTTTATAGCACCGGAGGCAGCTCCGCCAGCCTTTTGGGCGATTTTCTGACCGCCGTTCTTTACTGCTCCTAAAGTATGACCGCCCATGTTTAGTGCGCTCATAGCTGTATAACCGCCCATCTGTGTTGCCTGAGATAGCGCCATTATAGCTCCAGCACCAGACTTTACACCGGCGTCTATGCCAAAAAGCTTAGTCAGTATGTCAGGACCATCTATCACAAATTTTGCACCGGCTATTATGACTATCAGTACTACGGCAAAATTATCGCCGTATTTAGATTCGCGCACGCTCCATACTACTGATAGATACAGCCGAAACAGAATTACAACGATCATCAGTATTATATTTGAAAGCAGCATATTTTGTATCGCCTTTTTTGCTCTTCCCGAGTTGTTAAGGTCTGTGGCGATGACAAATGGCGTTATTAGCTGCGAAAACATTATCTCAAATAAAGTGGTAGTTACTTTTATGCCGGAGAAGATCAAGCATATAAGTACAGCCAGCATAAGGCATAATGTGCTCAAAAAGTCTATATGCCAGTAATACAGGTAATCAGCGATATATCCCGGATCTATGTATTCGCGTACTGCTGATTTTACCATTGACTGATCGTCAAGATCTTCGTAATCTTCCTCTGTAAAAAGTGGTTCAGCCTTGTATTCGGTCGTTATATTTTTTGATGATTTGACATTTCGGGTATTGGCTTTAATGTTCAGATCCCTTATAACATCATCTTTTATTATTTCGAGAGCTTCCTCTATGGTGCGCGAATTAGCACCTACTGTCTGAGTCAATCCTGCGTCACGAACATAACCGTTATTTGCGATTGCGTCTTTTAGGTATGATTCAAAGCTGTTTACATTCGTAATATGTGAACCGTCAGAGTATGCGAGAGAACCTATCTCAACGCTGTATGGTACAGTAGTTCCAAAGCTTGCTGATACTATGGTTTTAGAATCTTCTTCCGATACTACACAGCCGCCCGGATAGTGCTGAGAGGTATACAGTATACAGCCAATACCGCCGTTTGAAAGCATTGTAGTTACCAATATAAATTTATCATTAACATGGGTGTATGCGTAATACTCACGGCTAAGCCCCAGCAGCTCCATCATGTTCTCAGTTGTCAATTCTGAGTATTTTTTCTGCTCCGGCTGTACGTCGTTTATATCAGTAACGTAGTATTTTGTCCAAGGTTTACTGTCGGTAGGCTCGAGAACGCCCGTTATATTTATGTTCTTGACATTGGCAGAATTGCCTATAACGTCTGTGTATGACATTTTCTTTTTGTAGTCAACGCTGTTTACTACATCGTAAACTCCTTCGCCTAACAGATCGCTGCCTAAAGAAGAAAGAGTTACAACGCCTTCCTTATCAACAGATGAGTTTTCCGTGTGTCCCTCTATTTCAACGTGCTGCGCTGCTTTTACACCTCTGGTTTTCAATGCGTTGCAGGCTGATATAAATGACGGAAATGCGATCAGCAGTATCATCGAAACCATCACGCTCATAAGGAAATCTGAAACGTGTATTTTGTCATGGAAGATCACCATTGCGCATACGCCTATTATTAAAGCTATGCTCGCTGCTGCGGCAACGGCAGCCTGCATACTGCCGAAGCTGAAAGCGTCTGAAAGGTAGTCATACAAATTGAGTTTGAGCAGTATAGATACTGCATTATCAAAATAGTCGATAGCGTCAGCTAGAAATTTAAGTATAGCCCATTCTACGCTTATCAGCATATCTTTTGTTTTGCTGCGGACATCTACCATTTTAAGTATGGCTGATGAGCAGCCTTCGTATCCCAGATCATCAGCAGAGGCAAGCAGACTGCCTGCTCCGAGCGATAAGGCAAAAATGGCGCAGAATAAACTGTATATCTTTTTCTGTAATTTGGATATTTTCATATGCTTAGTCCTTTCTGCAAATCGTGTGCGCACGGCAGAACAAAACGATCAGTGATTTCATTCTGCCGAACGCACACTCTGGTGCGTTCTTTGGTTTTAACTTGTGTAAAGGCTGTCGAGGAATGACTGTCCAAAAACAAGAAGTATAACGGCTACTGCAAGACCTATCAGCCAGTTTTTGACCTTGCTCATGCCCTGCGAACCGCCTATCGCTATACATATTACAGCTGCTACAAGGCAAACTCCAATAAGTGCTTTTGCAACATATTCAAGACCCGATTTGTTGGTATTGAGCCATGAAACTATGCTGCTCCATGCACCGCCGCCTCCGTCGTCCGCATATGCTACAATAGTTGCGCTTGCTGTGCACATAAGTGCACCAAGTGCTCTGGCAAGCATTTTATCCATTTTGGCGTATACAGTGTACAACGCCTTTTGTATCTTCTTTATCATAAATGATCCCTCCATTTTATTTTTTTAAAGGTTTCGATGTGGCTTTAAGAGCCATATTCATCTCCCTATTTGTGATAGCTTGAAGCGTTTCGTTCCAGTCTTTGCCGTATGGCGGCTTGACTATTTTTACAGTGTACTTGCTTCCTAACTTTTGTTTTATTCTCAGCGCTGCAGCCTGCCCCTTATCATCATTGTCAAGACACAGCGCTATCTTAGTTATCCGCGGATCATCTTTCAGCCGCTGCTCCAGCGCTTTTTCTGATAGTCCTGAAAGAGAAAGTCGATTAAAACCCAGCCAGCAATCAGGGCGATAAAGGCTCATATCTCCTGCCGCTGCACATTGCTTTTTCATTGCCAACTGCATGAGCGTACCGTGAGATAGCAGATCTATCGGCGCTTCAAATACATAAAGCTGCGACGGATCGTAATGCCTTGCGTTCGGCAGTGCAGGAACAAAAAAGCTGTACGCTTTATTACTTCCGGCAATGTTTTGTGGATAATACTTTTTGTATGTATTAGTGATCTTCGCTTCGGCAAATCTCATTTTTCCTGCGCGATCATATCCACAAAATATCACACGCTTTTTATCGTCTTGATAGATAAGCTTGTTAGAAATGCAGTATCTTATCACGTCATCAGACAAGCAGCGTGTTTTACCTAGATAGGCGAAAAGCTCTCTGCACTGTTCTTTCATTGCAGCAGGCGGTGAAAATGGAACAGGCACATCGTTTTGACGTGCCTGCTGTGCAGTGTTTTGTTTAGGTGAATCTCTCGCACTGTTAGTATTGTTAAGCGGCTTATTGCCGATTAGTATTTCGGCTGCTTCCTCAAATCTATATCCATCGACTTTCATAAGCCAGTCGATAGCTCCTTTGCCGTATAGATCTTGTGAGTACCAGTGCCATGTGTATCTGTCTGGGTCAATAACTATACTGTCATGCTCTCTGTCTATGCTGTAATTTCCGGCTCTTTTAAAGTTGAAGCCTGCATAGCGTTCCAAAAAATCGACCATATCGACTTTTCTGGCATTCTCCAGCTCTTCTGCGCTGTATCTGATAAATCGTTTGCCCGAGTTGTACATTTTGTCTATCATGGCTTTACCCCCTTACTGTTAGAAATCAGATCCATGTTCTCACCCAGATAGTCGTTTGTTGCGGGTATATCGATAGAATTATCTCTGCCTGTGCAAACGAAATTCTCAAATCTTTTGGAAAGCTTGTTTGAAAACTCATACCGAACATAATCTTTTGTCATTCTTGAACCGCTCTCAACGTAAAGCTGTCCAGCCTGAGATATTACAGCTCGCCATTCGGTTATGCCGTCATGCTGTAATTTAGCCTGATAAACACCGTTTTTCAGTCTGAATCCGTTTATTGTTGCCATGTTATCACCTCCCAAATAAAAAACAACTTCGTCCCCACTGGGGAAGAAGTTGATTTAAAGCTTTTTATTTTTTGTTATAGGCAAAATGCTCTTATTCTGCTTATCGTTTTTCGCAGAGGATCCGTTGCCGAAAAGCTTAAACTTTTGAAAACGGTCACTTTGCTCTGCTGATAAATAGTGTTTTTCAAGGCTGCCTAAACTCTTTGAGCCGGTTGTCAGATACAGTTTGCCATCGGCAGCTCTTACTGTACGCCAGTCTGTTTTTCCGTTATACAATATGTGCGCTTGAAAAACACCATCTTTTTTGCGATATTCCTTGATACGCACGTCAGCAGTTATCGGCTTATCCTTTAATTGTATATTATTTGTTAAATCTGCCATAGGCACATTGACATTATCAAGAGAATATGCTATACTATTATCAAAGCGGATCACTGTGTCGCGTATGGACTGGGAGAATTGGACTCCTAAGTCTGCGAGCATATCTGCTTTTTTTATGTTTACAGCAAGAATATCTGCTGTGTGAAGCTCCAGATAGTTAGAAAGATTATGTTTTCCGTACAGCGTTGCTATGCGGTTTATCCTTCCGTTTTGCCTATCCAGCGATATTGGAACGATCACGTTTTCTCCGCTTGCATTCGTTAAGTCTGTCAAAAGAACAACAGAATTAGCGTTATCATTACTGCCTTTAAGTACCAATATCGGTTTTCTTATAGCGTCTGAAAGCTTGTATATCTGCTCTTTAGGTATATCGTGTCCCTCAGTATGGCGCTTGTTATATTCACCGATACCGGCAACGGCGTTATGCAGATCTGATTGATTTATAACTACCTTTGCAGCTTGTGAGTCAAGTATTTTCAAAATATTCGGTGTGCCGCAAACGTTGATGACTTCGTGTACAGGCATTTCGCCGCCGAAAAATTTATCGAGCTGCCTTTGGAATACATGATCTTCGCTCTCATTATGTCTGATCTTTGAAGCCATTTTAAGTATGTTCTCCTCATCGGAAAGCATACTTTTTTCTTTTTCGACGATGATCTTGGCGGTACTGTATGTAGTCTTTTTAACAGCTTCCTTTTCCATCAGATCAAATAAAGAAAGCTGTTCAGGCTCAGTGTTGTCGGCTTGCGTTTCGGTATAAGCCGCCTTTTCAGTTACCGCCTGAGAAATATCTGCTTCATGCAGCAGTTCCTTTTCTTTCAGTGTCTTAAAAAGCTCATCGAATTTTGCATTTATTGCCTCGCGTTCCTCACCATATGGATAAGTTGGTATAGCTTTTCCGTTTTCATCTATTCCAGCTGATTCTGCGTGTTTGCAAAGATAATCTGATACGTCGGGCTTTAGTTTGTCCATGACATAGCACGCAAATGCGCGTGCAAACAGTTCAACGTCACTCGCCCAGTAACCCTTATCCGTTTTGCTGTACTGTGTATCAAGCTTTTTAGCGTGAAGATAAAAGTTGCTGAATTTTCCGTTACTGTATTTAATACTATCCATAAGATCATATATTGGCGAGTTTTTTATGTGCTTTTGATCTGTTAGATATATGGTCGGTGCATTTAGTTTTCGAGCAAGGTAATGATCCAGAGCGTGTCCCCATTCGTGAGCAAGTGCTCCTGCGCCGTTCATCTTCGTCAGATTTATAACATTTCTGTCTGATTCAAAGTGTGCTAACGCAATGCTTCTGCCGCGAGCACCATAGGCTATTGAAAGATCACCGGCAAGAGAAATATCCTTATCAGCGATATTCAAGGCTTTGGCAAGATCCTTAAAAGCGTCATATGACATATTCAGATTATACTGTCTGTCATTTTGATTTTCCCAGTTGCCAAATTCGCCGCCGCGAAAACCAAAGATCCGCAGCATATCATTTCCGCTTATATCCCGTCCTTTTCGATAGTCTATACCGTGACGCTCAATATTGGAAAGCTGCGGCGGTTTGAATTTAATTTTGCGCTTCGTGGGCTCTTTGCGTTTGGCTTCCGGCTTTGCTTTATTCAGTATAGAGTTTTTTACTTCCTCAAAAGTATGGAAATTTATGTCCATGACTTTATAACGTCTGTCTAAAAAGAAAAAAGTGTCTTTTTGCCATTTGGATATGTCCGTAAACTGTTTGTCAGGCTTATATGAATAGTATAGTGAATTTCCATTTTTGATCCTTAGCCAGTTTTCAATGGGGTCATACTCTACGTTTTTGCCGTTGTACTGCACTATTAGATACTGCGAAAGCTGCTTTTGTTCGGCAGTGTACAGAAATTGTTTTTTATTTATCTCTCTGTCAAGGTCAGAAAGGTTGCTTTGTACGCTGACTGCTCTCCAGAATTTATTTGTAAAGCAGTCGAATGTGTTTGGCTCTCTGTTGTATCTGCTCCAATATCCGCGGCAGCTATACGAATCACATATATTTTGCTTGAAGTTGGTTATGTCGTTGTCTGTTTTAAGCGACATACATCTATCACGCACGTCTGATATTACATTTATGTACCCCTCACGGTAGCTGTCAGAAGCGTGTATGTTTTCAGGTGGGCTTGCAGGCAATGAGTCGCGCACTCTTTTTATAAAATAGACTATTCTGATAGGCATTCCTTCATCATACAGCTTTTGATAATCGGGAACAGCCCATATCTGCTTTTTAGTGATATATTTTTGTTTTTCGACCTCTGTCCAATCTGTTATGTCGGAAGCTCTCAATCCGCGAGAACGTATCTCTAAGCTGAAAAGGTCTTTTCTTGCACCTCCTATTTTCTCACCAAAATCCTCGATCTTTTTATTATCGCTCATGTGTTATCACCCCATTTCTAAAGCCTTTCAAAGACCCATGTCATATCGTTTTCATCAATAAGGGTAACATTTATTGGCTTGTTATCTTCTGAAAGTCCTATGCCGATACTTACATTCTCAAATGTCAGATCGTGATCCAAACTATAAAATCTTGCAGACGAATCTGTTATATTCAGAAAAAGATCGCCGACCAGCTCATAATTATCCTCACTGTCAATTCTACTTTTTAAGACCGTTTCTGACGTATCGACGAGGTAGATATTCTTGATAATTTCCATGATGAGTTGCCCTTAGATCATATTCTGCATTTTTTTCAGACAGTTAGTGCATATCTTTTTGCCCATGAACTCATGCAGCTCTTCGGCATTATCATTAGTGCAGAACATACAGCTTGACTGAAATTTTCGCAGTACAACATAATCTCCTTCAATAAGAATTTCCATAAGATCACCGTCTTTGTATCCTAAAGTATGGCGGATCTCAGCGGGGACGACCACTCTTCCCAAGCTATCGAATTTGCGTACCATTCCTGTTGTTTTCATGTTTTCAGATCCTTTCGTATTTATTGATATTGATGATAGATATATCATCAACCATGCCGGCAAACATAGGCTTACAGGCACGGCTCGTAATATATCTGTCTAAAAAGAAAAAACGCTCTGGATTTTTTTCCAAAGCGTTTTGCTCTTTAAATATAGAGTTGTTTACTGTCAGTTCATCAGCTCCGTGTCAATAGTATATCTATCAGTCGGATAAATACCTATCAACTTTTCCTTTTCCCGACCATTTTTCATCTGCACGCGGCTGATTATGTAGAATTCGCGACCGGGCGCAAACTCGTGGTAAAAGAACTGGTTCGTTACTCTGCGGTCATATTTCTCACCTTTAAAAGCGACCCAGTGATCATCGTTTGAGATGTACTTTTCTACCGCAGCACGTTTTTTGATCCTGACGTCCTCGGGTCGAAGCTCGTCTGAGTTTTTCTTGTGACTAAGCAGCGGCAATATACCGCAGATCACCACGCACACCAAACCTAGCCCGACGCTCATTCCCCATGTCGCGATCTTAACATCATGCGGAGAATTGACTGAACCCGCCAACATCATGACGATAATCGCGCCGAACACCAAAATGAAGAATATTGGAACTTTTGCATTCACCCCGCTTGTCATTTCTTTTCTTAGAAAGTTAATGTCTATCGTTTTCATAAGCACACTCCTAATATATATATTCCCCCTCATCAACGCCGAACTCATTTTTCGGCGCTCATGAAGAGCAGCCGCTCTTCGCGGCTAGCCCTTTAGCAGTTACTTACTGCTCTTTTCTTTCTTTGAAAGAAGTAAAATGCAAACTGCACCCAGCGTAACTATCACGCTTACTGCTGCCGTACCTGTTGCAGGCGGTGTGTCAGTAGGCGGAGTGCTCGGCGGTGTAGTCGGTGTAAGCTCGTCTTTCATTACTACTGTCTGAACCTTGCCGTCGTCCGCTACGGTAAATGTTACATCGTTGGCGATCTCGTAGCCGTCGGGCGCGATCACTTCATGCAGCTTGTACGTTTCGCCCGCTGCAAGTACGCCCTCGAGGTAGTGCGGCTCGTTGGCAGAAACCCACTCTTCAACTACTTTGCCGTCTTTGTCGATGACCTGTAACTTAGCGCCGGGCAGCTCTTTGCCGGTGGTTATATCCTGCTTGCTCAGCTTGACCTTTGTAGTGTCGTTATAGATCTCAGCAGTTATCGTTTCGGCATAGAGAACCTCTACACTTTCGGGATCTGCAACAAGATAACCGTATGGTACGGTCTTGCCGCTTTCAGTTATCGTGTATGTTCCTATGGGGACATTCTCAAATTTAGCGATACCCTTTTCGTCAGTGGTCGCTGTTATCGAAATATCGCGTCCGCTGTCAGATGTTCCCGAAAGTACGAAGTCTATTCCGCTCAGGTTCGTCATGCCCTTAGTTGTCTTTTGAACTTCAATAGAGCCTGTTTTTTCGTCATTGTGTATCTCCTGCGTAGTAGTTTCCGCATAGTAAACTTCTACCGCTACGGGGTCGGCGGTAAGATACGCATAAGGCGTGGTCTTGCCGTCCTCGATAATGTCATATGTTCCGATGGGCACGTTTTCAAACTTTGCAATGCCATTTTCATCGGTGGTCGCGGTTATTGAAATATCGCGTCCACTGTCGGAAGTGCCGCTGAGAATGAAGTCAATACCCGAGAGATTAAGCATTCCCTCCGTGGTCTTGTGTACTTCGATAGAGCCTGTTTTTTCATCGTTGTGAATTTCCTGCGTAGTAGTTTCCGCATAGTATACTTCTACCGATACAGGGTCGGCGGTAAGATACGCATAAGGCGTGGTGCTGCCGTCCTCAGTGACCTCATATGTTCCTACGGGTATGTGCTCAAAAAACGCTATGCCGTTTTCGTCGGTAACAACATATTTGTTTACTTCTGTTCCTGCGTCAGATGTTCCCGAAAGCGTGAAACCTATACCGCTCAGATTAAGCATGCCTTCGGTGGTTTTCTTTATCTGTATGCTTCCGGACTTCTCGTAGTTTACGATAGTCTTTGTCAGTTCAATGGTAGAAATGTCATTGCCGCCGTACTCTGCGGTAAACTCCATCGGCTCAGAGAGCGGTTCGTAGTATTCGGGTACTGTGGCAGGATCTTCGGAAATATCATACTTGAAACCGGGATATATCGGCACGCGGTAAGTGTATTCGCCGCCCATATCTCCATCTTGCGCCTGCTTGGTGTAAACACTGTATGCCTTGCCGTCTGCGTCCGTCGGAGAAAGAGTGCCTACAAGCTCGCCTGCTGTCTGTATAGTGTGACCGTTCAGCACTACGTCGTCCTTAGCGTAGATATTGAAAACTACGCCTTCAAGAGGTTTGTCGCTGTCAGATTTTTTTATAACCGTTAGATCAACATTCTGCGGATAGTTTACAATGTCAGCAGTTCCCGCAGCAAGTGCAATGCCTTTTTCAGCGGTCTTGTCTGCCGATATGTCAGATACATAGGTCGTAACAGTGTACGGCGTGCTGTCAAGCACATATGGCGCGGGCACATATGTTTCAACCAGTGTGTATGTGTAATTGAAAACGTCGGGGTTCTCGGCGTTTATTCTGCCTAACGGCAGACCGTAGTATTCAGCAGCGCCGTTTTCATCGGTCTTGATCTTGCCGATAACATCTCCTGCTGCATATGCCTTGCCTTTGTAATCGTCATTGCAGAGCTTAGCAGTTTCTTTTTCAGAAAGCGCCTGATCTGTTATGACATCAAATTCCGCGTCCTTAACGGGAATATCGTTTTTGCCGTCCTTTTTGGTGATGATAATATCCAGTTTGTAAGGCTCATCCTGAGTGTCAGTGCTAAATTCGCCGAAATCGCTGTCGAGAACAAGATTCTGTTCTATGTTGCCGGGCGCAAACACGATCTCGTGCCAATCGTTGTCGAGCGCATAGCCTTTGGGCGATTCGATCTCTTTAAGGAAGTAAACGGTATTTGCCGCAGCCGCCGTATCAAATCTTGCCTTGCCGTTCTCGTCGGTAACTGCTGTTGAAATGAGCGAGGACAGATCGTCTTTAGCTGCATACAGACCATATACCGCGCCGCTTACAGGCTCTTCGGTATCGCTGTCACGTTTGGTAACTACAAGCGAAGCATGGTAGTAACGGTTTACGATCTCGGTATCGGCATACTTGTTCTGTCCTGCCGCTTTGTCCGTTGCCGCAGCCGCCGCAGGGTAGCAGGAGTCAGCGTTAAGCTCATAGCTGCCGACCTTAGTTCCTGCGGGGTATTTTACAAGACCGTTGAAATTCTCAAATTCACTGCTTGTACATCTGTCAAAGAAGGAAATATCTTTTGCTTCGTTCTTATCAAGATCATCATAACCGTAGTTTTCTGCGTGTCCAACTTCAATGAAGAGAAGAGGAACAGTGTTGCCCGACTTGTCGCAGGGAACGCACTCGATGTAAAGTCCGCCGAAATACTCGCAGGGCGTAAGCTCATCGCCGCTTTCCGTAAGCTCGCTGCCGGGGTAGATAAGAGCCGCCTGGGAAATATCGTCGGTCAGAGCGTTTGATTCAAAGTCTACCGAAGCGCTTCCGTTTTTGATGGTAACGTATGAGTAGTATTTGCCGTCGAAAGGAGCAAAGACCTCTGCGCCGGTGCCTTTCAGCACATGGTCGGGCATAAGCTCTACGTCTTTAGAGATAGCGCGGTTGGTGAGATACTTCATGCCGCTGTCAGTTTTTACGCCTACTACAAATGCCGTTTTGCGGTACACTGATTGCATATCCTGCGCGGTATCGCGGTCGGTAAGATCGTAGCTGTCGCCAGCTGCGTCGATCATCGACTTGTGCATATCCACCGTGCCGTAATCTGCGCCGTTGTTGACGAGCTTTATCGTCTGCGTTTTGTTATCTGTGTATGGCGGCACGCTGAAAGTTGCCGAAGCTGTGCCGTAGCCTGCGGCGGAGGATATTTCCTCGAGGGCGTAACTAACGCTCGCATTCTTCTTGCTGGGCAGATCGAGCACCGCGAAAGTGCCCTTAGTGCCGCTTGTCTTTACAGTATGAAAAGCCGTTGCAGCGGCGGGGTTGGTCGTGAAATGCGAGAAAACGTAACGTTCATTCGCGCTGTCATAATCAGCTGCAACGTAGTTTTTAACGCCGCCGATAGTCTTGCGAATACGGAACTGCGTATCAGCCAGCGCGTTGTCAAGCTCCACGCCGGTAAGCAGCTCGCCGTCTGCGGTCTTGTACTGCTTTTCAACTTTTATGTTGGGTTGGTCGGTGATCTTGAAAGAAATACTTCCGCCATAAATATCAGGTCTTGAAGTACCCTGAATAAGCGTTTGATTTCCGTATTTCAGATAAGTCTTGACTTTCATATCATCGGGTATATCCTGAATACGTCTGTTTACCGTTACGGTTTTTACTTCTTTGAAAGCCTTTTTCGCCGAAACAGTTATCTTTGTATTTTTAGAGCCTTCGGTGTATGAAACATCAAAGCCTGCGCCATTTTTGCCGAGGTCATGAATTATCTCTCTGTAATTTGACGGAGAGCTTTTATCCATGTATTCATTTTCAATTGTGAATGTAGCAGTATACTTTTGCGTGCTCCAATCGTATGTCATTGATATGGGATTTTTTTGAGCAACAGCACTTGTTTCGGATAATGCCGATGGGCGGGTATAATGCAGGGCAACTTTCTTTTCGATCTCGTCATATGCTTTTTTGTATTCATTAAGCATTGTTGAGTTGCTGCCTGTAACGTATTTGCCGGGTTTTATTCCATTGTATGTGTTTAGAAAGGTCTTACTGTTATTGTCATCACAAGTACGGTAACCCATAACTATCTCCCAAGTAAGAGCCTGAGTTGCATAGAAATATGCTTTGTTCTTATACGCATTGGGATAGCCATAGTATGAGCACAACGCAACGAATTTCTTCTCTGTTTTAGTGAGGTCTTTTTTCCATGTGCTTCCGTCGGACTTGTACCATTCTTCCCAGTACTCGCCCTCTTCCATGTGAGGAATGATCATTACGCCGTCGATGTTTTTGTAATCTTCATCAAAACCTGTTCCGGGCAAAGCGCACATGGCAAAGTACTTTTCATCTTTGGCTTTGAATGCGACCATTTTGGTCTTGTAGCCTGTGATACTTCCTCTTCCATCGCTTACTGCGGAAAATGATTTTGTGAAGATAAGATTACTGGTCGAGTCCCAATCGTACTCAATGTCTTTTGCAGCCGCAGACGGAATGACCGTAGTAGCCATCATGACGGCAGCAGCAGCCGTTGAAACAACACGTTTCAGCAGCGTGCGAATTTTACTTTTAAACATAGAATCTCTCTCCTTTTTTGATTTTTTATGTCAACCCCTCAGCCTCGGCATTGCTTTGGGGATTATCTTTGCAAAAAGAAAAGACGTTCTGAATTTCTTCAAAACGTCTCACGTTATATTTATTCTGTTTGTTTACTTTTCGGCAGATATGCACGAATCTTCGCCTATATTATGTGGTGAAGCATAACCATCATCGCAGAACCACAAAATGTACATAGGGATATGATAGGGATCTTTATCCTTATAATAGTCTATATCATCATCGACCCATGATGCTCCGTCGGGAATTTTATCTATACCAATGTTGAAGCAAAAATCTGAACATTGTTTGAGCGGGGGGAGACCGAAAGCTTCACTTGAAAAGGCGTAATCGGTAAATGTTGAATAGCACTCCTTTTTCATGTTCTGAACGGCATCATAGTTCTGTTTGTTATAAGCGTTTTTCTGAGGCAGAAATCCATCGCCCGATTTTTCTATGTCAGCAAAATACCAAAGCTCAACCGAGGTTTCCCTATGTGCGTCGTCTGTTTTATCTTTGTCAGCAACGTCTTTTTTTGCTATGAATTTATGTTCATTAAAGTTGTAGCATTCATCACTCGGACTTGCAAATGCGTATATTCTCCACAAATCGAAATTTCTTCTCGCGTTAAGTGTTTCGCCATACTTAGAAAGAATATAATTAGAAATATCATCGCTTACCAGCTCACACTGCTCAACTGTAGGATAGCCGCAAGCCATGTGGTAGTACGCCTTATCAACATCAGTCCATACGATCTCTTTTTCCTTTGTCGTTTTGGTCTTGCTCGCGCAGCTGCCGAAAATAAGACCCGACGGAGTACGCTTGTATGTGCGCATTTTGAATGTATACTTAGTACCCTCGCTCAGACCGTCAACGCGGTAGGTGGTAGCATCGTTGTCGAGCTTTGCGATACGCTCGAAGCTGCCGTCAGACTGTTTCTGATAAACGAGATAACCATCGCAGCGCGTAGCCTGCCAGTTAAGGCGGATCGCAGTTTCAGTAGCTCCGCACGAGCTGAGCTTGACCTGTTTAGGCTTAGTGGTCGCTGTCAGCTTAGCGCTTGCCTTGCTCCACTTTGTGCCGTGCGAGGTCTTGCGGTACGCCTTGACCTTGTAGCTGTATTCGGTTGCAGAAGCTAGTCCGCCGTCACGATACTGGGTAGTTCCGGCACCGCGAAGCGTAGCAACTTTAGTCCACTTGCCGCCGATGAGTCTGTAAACGCGGTAGCCGCTTGCTCCGCTGACCTTGTTCCATTTAACGCGCAGTGCAGTAACGCCCACGGCAGGGTCTTTCCAATCGGGCTGCGCCAGCGCACCGGCAACGTCCATCGCAACAGTTTCATACGATGTTGTGTCATAGTTCTCAGCTCCGCCGATGAGAGCAGGGGAGCTTGTTGACATAATGGCGATAGCTGCTAGGATAGATATTATTTTTTTCATATGTCTTTTCTCCTATCTATGTAGGTGTTTAATGCTCGTTATATACCTTTTTGAGTCGAAAGCTTTTCTACTTGAGAGATTATATCACGTTTTAAATCTTCTTCTGACTTTGTAGTCATATCAAAATACTTATAATTACTCAAGCAAGGAAGTATTTGTTCTACGTCAACGTCGTCAAGCTTAACAACGTACCAACCCATTTTTTTATTTATCATTTTTGCCATAATATTATTAAGTTCCATCTGAGAGTAATTTGATTCCGCAGTGGCTTTGCTCAGAAATAGAATAGCAAAGTCGCTCTGCTCTATTCCATTCATTATTGAGCTTAAAATATTATCTCCAACATCGATCGATGTTTCATCTAACCAAAAATCTAAACCGGCACTTTTAAGATCGTCAATGATCTTGTGCACTATTGATTTATTTTTATGACAGTAAGAGATGAATATTTTTGGTCTAAAAAAGTGCCTTTTATCTGAATAACCTTTTTGCATAAGCTCTTCTTCAGAAGCAAAAATAAATAGTCTTCTGAATACATTCGTTATATCTTCTTTTGACATATTGGCTAAAAGAGTATGTGTATTATACCCTCTGTATTGGGTTTCAGAGAGCAGCTCTTCCAAACCAAACTGATTATCAGTTTTTAATCCGGTTCTTTTAAGTATCTGTTCAATTTTGTCTTTTTCCTCAAATTCACATTCAACACACAGATATGCTTTTAAATGATAAGGATTATTATCAACAAACATACAAACGCATCCGTTTTCGTCAACCAGCGAATTTATTTCATAAACAGTTTCTACATGATCGTCATATTTAGAATATGGTATTTCTATCGTGTATTTGCAGGACATATTATCATCGATCTCCTTATATATATAGATAAAATGATTGAAAGGATCTGCAACAGTTGTACAGTTTAATACCATTCCTATTTCAAAGGCGTACCATTTGAAATAACGTACCGGTTCATCACTTATTTCGCTAAATGGAATTATGGTCAATGAAGAATAGCGTTTACAATGCTTGTAAAAAAGCTGCTCAACTCGTTCCTTTCCTAACATTCATTTCCTCCTACAATTGTACCATATTTTAACTACATTGTCAATCACAATTTTTTCTTTTGACAGGTAATTTTACAGCGATCTGCCCTTTTTGACCTCAATATCCATAACGACCTCATTATCAAATTCCTTTTGCTGCACAGGTTCATCTTTGAAGTTAAACAGTCTATCGAGCTTTGCTTTATATTGCTCCGCCTCTTTCAGAGTATTAAAATGCTCTACGCTCGAATAGTCGATCGTATTTGTGTATTCGTCTAAGTAGGGCTTTGCAGCTACTGCAAAATGTCCGTTTTTCGCACTCTTCAAAACTGCCGTATCGCTGTCAAAAGAAAAAATTTGATACAGCTTGCCATCGGTGCATTTATACAGCAATATGCTATTCGCTGAGCTGTCATGCTTAAATGTTTTCATCTTTTTTCTTCTTGTCTGATCTGAGTGCTGCCGAACGTTTTATAAATCCTTGTACCGCCTTTGGAACGTGTTTGCTATACAGTTTATCGACCGCTGTCGCCGCAGCCTCGTTTATGACTTTTGCGATCTCCTCTTCAATGTTCTGTTCCGCAGGCATATAGCAGCGCAGCGCTTCAAGCTTGTTTTTATCAATGTCGATTTTAATATTCATTATCACACCTCATTTTTAAAATAAAGACTAAGAGCCTTTTCTATCGTATTACTTATCTCTTCCTTTGACATTTTCTTATTAAAGTATTTGGAGTATGTGGCATTACTGATCCGTATACTCTTTGTACTTTTGATCTCTTCGGATCTATCAGATCTGCCCATCAGAATTTTTATAACGCTGAGCTGATCCAGCGTTTTGATACTGCTTTGCTCTCTGAGAATCTCAGATCTTTTTATGTCTATCTTGTATTTTTTCAGCAAACTTATCAGCATATCCTGTATATCTTCCGGCAGATATGATAGGTTTACCGCCGCTCTGATAGGTATTGTGCCATCATCGACCAGCTGCTTTAGTCCATCTATCAATTTGTCTATCCGTATCAGACGTGCAACAGTGTTCTTACTCATGCCGTAGTCTGCGCCGATCTTTTCTGAGGTAGTCGCAAACTTCTTCCCCACTGGGGAAGAAGTTTCGCTGCACTCCGTTTCAGGATCTTCAAGCTTTTGCAGTTCTTTGATTATGTCATTACGCTTTCCCTGTGAAAACATTTTGCTGTGTCTTGCTGCAATAACGGCTGCTTGTTCGCTGATCTTCAGGTCATCAAAACCTCGCTGCATTAAGTTAGACTCAATAACATACATTTCGGCTTCTTCCTCAGTTAGTCCGTTTTTAATTATTGCGGGGATATGACTTAACCCCGCCAGTTTAGAAGCGTTCCAACGGTTGTGCCCAATAATGATCTCGTAACCATCATTCAGAGGCTGTACGACTATGGGCGTAAGTACTCCGTTAGCTCGTATGCTTGCGATCATATCGTCAAGCCGCTCTCCACTGTAAAGTGAAAACTTGTGATTGTGGTATGGAACAAGCATATTGCACGGGATCTGTGTTATCTGAGTCGCAGCATTAGCTGTGTTTGGTCTTATCATCGTTCCTAAATCAAATATCGGATTCATGATCTCACCCTCCCAACGTTTTTCACATAGATCATATTGAGGTTTTTAGCAGCTCTGTCAATTCTTCTGCTAAAGCCGTGTAGTCATCTCCGAGCTTGCATTTGATCTTACAAAGTGCATGACCACTCTCAGAAGATCTTGCTGCTTCGACAGATCTATGAATGATCGTGTTAAAAACATGAAGCTCTGAATCTTCGGTGAGCTGCGCAAGCGCCTTTTTGCTGACCGTGGTTTTGTCAGCCATAGTCGGCAGTATGCCGAGAATACTCAGATCAGGATTGATCGTCTGCCGTATTTGCATATGCAGTGATTTCAGTGCGGAAAGACCGTCAAGCGAAAATTTTTGAGTTTGTACAGGAATTATCATTTTATCCGCCGCCGTTAAAGCGTTTATAAACAGTATGCCAAGTGACGGCAGACAATCGATAAGCACATAGTCGAAATTTGATACCAGCTCGTCTATAAGTATGCGTTTTAAGATCGATTCTCTCGCGAGAGCAGAAGATATGTATGTTTCAGCGTTTGCAAGGTTTATATCTGCCGGGATATAGTAGAGATCATTGTTCTTGTTGTATCTGACAGTGCTTTTGATCTCGGCAGCAGGCAGCATGGGCTCTGCCGAAACACGCATGACAAGATCAGTAATGGTAGGCTTGCCGTCATTGTGCTTGAATTTAAGATACTCAGAGAGATTGCCCTGCGGGTCAAGGTCTACAAGCAGTACCTTCTTATTATGTTTGAGAGCCAGTGTAGCTCCAAGATTGAAAGCAGTAGTAGTTTTTCCTACGCCGCCTTTTTGATTTGCTATTGCGATAATGGTGCTGTTCTTCATGATAAAACTTCCTTTCGTTTTATATCGGTTTCTTCTGTAATTTATATAGACATAGAAAAACGGCAGGGAAGAAACACGACCTGCCGTTATAGGGGAGCTACCCCTTCCTATGTCATGATGATATTTTCATACCATCAAATACACCGCTCATTTCTGAGCGGCTAAGTTCATGGTATGATTGGCTGTCTAAAAAAGAAAAATTCGTTTGGTGTGATGACAAGAGCATTAGCTTACGAAAGCATAATATCTTTTGTTTATTTTCTAAATCGTAAAATCCTCAAAGTGATTAAAAATATTATACCTGCTATAGTTATCCAAATCATATACGGGAAAACGCCTTTTATAGTAAGTATATCTCTTTCCATCCCATCACTACAGGATTGTTTACGTTGATCTATTTCTGATTTTACTGTTTCATTGATATAATCGGAATTGTATGCAATCCCTGTCAATTCTTCATTTTGAGGCAACTGCACTGAATATTCAAGATATTCGATTGTATCTCCATCTTCAACCGAAGCATATGTCTTTTGAGGAACAATAAGCTGTTCATCTCCGATATACAAATAGTATTTGCTGTTTATATTGCCTTTCTTTGTTATCCTCCCAGTCTTATTTTTGACAGAGATATTTTCAGCAGCTTTATCCAATTCTGCAATGTAATTATTGTTATCTAAACTTTTTGATATTACACGCGCTGGAAATACTAAAAAGAATAAAATAGCATATACAATAACACAAATAGCAGTAACTATTAAAATAAAAGTTAAAGCCTTTCCTATATTTTCTTTATTTTTCATCTTCAATTCTCCTCATCTAGCATTTTAATCAATCCTTTCAGAATGATATTCCATAAAAAAAGCAGCCACTTTTCGTGACTGCTCCTGATTCGTATTTAGTTATCTTTTTATTAGGTAAAGACGTTATTGGTCGATCTCTGATCCGGCAGAAAACTTTTCGACATATTCGTAATATGTCTTTTCGTCAAGTCCTGCATATTCAAGAGCATCAGAAAGCGCATTGCCTTTTTCCATTGCTCTCTTTACAGTTTTGATCTTCTCTTCCATCTTGCTTGCCGCCGCTCTTTCATCGCCGTATTCTCTTACTGCTTTGCACATAGCCGACACTCCTCTCTCGTCGTTCTTGTAGTATTTTACAGCTTTTGATAAAGCTCCAAAGTCATTATTTGTCGGATCGCTCTCTCTAAAGTAATGAAGTAATTGAGAAAGCTTTGTTCCATCGTCTGCCTGAGTATTGAAATACATTTCATGTACGCCGTTATCTGCTTCTATATCAGTTCCTTTAACAGTTCGGCTTATCTCATAGCTGCTCTTGTTCTGCTTGAATATATCAAACATAGATATGTATATCAAATAGAGTTCGGGAAGTTCACTGTATTTCTTTCCCTTTTGCAGTACCGACCAGTCGATAGCTGCTTGATAATATCTTACACGTTTGACATGGTCGTCGTTGTCTGCAACCTGTATTTCAACGTTATATAGTTTGTGATCCAGATCTTCAACGAGAACATCAAGTACAACAGAGTGGCTTGAAATATTTCTCAGTGCATATTGGGTATGAACGCTGTGCACCTTTACTTCTTTTCCGAGAAGTATTTTCAAAACATACTCACAAACTTCATTGTCTTTCATAACGATCGCAAAAAAATCGTCGTGCATTAAATTGAAGGCTGATACTAGCGTTTTTTTCTGTTCAAAAGTGCCAACCAAACTGCTTTGTTCAATTTTCAATTAAGGTTCACTCCTTTATTATTATATCATTCTGCATAAATTATGTCAAGGCTTATGCAATTGTACAATTAACTTCTACCCCAGTGGGGAAGAAGTCGAGGTAATCCTCCCTGCAATGGGATAATTCTCCAAAACCGCGTGCCGAGGGTTCGATCCCTTCTGCCCCTGCCATACTTGTGCAATGAAATAGATGCACACCTCGAAAAGCTCGTATTTACGAGCTTTTTTTGCGTTTTGAG
>ERZ824600.911-NODE-911-length-40974-cov-5.353674_pt1 | contig 40974 bp, 31 predicted proteins | sample MGYA00519933_ERZ824600 | MGnify/ENA primary metagenome ERZ824600 (study PRJEB31778, sample SAMEA3449178) | human gut metagenome | biome: human gut; feature: human-associated habitat; material: faeces | place: United Kingdom | collected 2010/2012 ... | reverse complement strand
GGCTAGCGCTCTAACCAACTGAGCTACCGGGCCATTATGGTGGGGACAATAGGGCTCGAACCTATGACCTCCTGCTTGTAAGGCAGATGCTCTCCCAACTGAGCTATACCCCCAAAATGACTTGGTTTATCGTGTCGCTTGTTTGTTTCCCTTGCAACGTGTGATATTATACCATAAGCAAAACACCTTGTCAATACCCTTTTTTCAATTTTTTCGTTTTTTTTCATTTTTTTTTGAAATGTATTTCTATACCTTTTGAAGACAGTAAAACGAGCTGACACGGTCGGTATATATTGGAAAATTAATTTTTTTGTGTATATTTGATCAAAAGTCATCAGAAAATTAATATATAATAAGGAGAACTACTATTATGAATTCAGCAAGCATAAACAAAGAAAAAATACTTGAGTTTCTGAAAAATAAGGAATATCAGAAACTACGGATGTTGTTGACAGAATATGAAGCTGTCGATATTGCACTTCTCATGGAGGAGCTTTCTCCGCACGAGCTTGTTCCGACCTTCAGGCTTCTGCCAAAGGAGCTTGCAGCCGAGGTATTTGTCGAGCTCGGAAGCGACGGCAAACAGCTGATAATCGAATCCTTTACCGATCGTGAAGTATCCGAAATGCTCGGTGAGCTTTTTATCGACGATACGGTAGATCTTATCGAAGAAATGCCTGCCAACATAGTTCAGAGAATTCTTGCAAACACGTCTCCCGACGAGCGCGGTACGATAAACGAACTGCTCGGATATGCGGACGGAAGTGCCGGAAGTCTCATGACTACCGAATATGTCAGTCTCAGGCAGGATATGACTACCGAACAGGCAATAGAGCATATACGCGAGGTCGCACCGGACAAGGAAACTATATACACCTGCTATGTAACCTGCCAGAGGCTTCTTGTCGGAGTCGTAAGCATCAAGGACATTCTGACAGCCGGACGGAACACGTTAATAAAAGATATAATGGAGACCCGCGTCATAGCGGTACAGACATCGGACAAAAGCGAAAAGATCGGAGGGCTTTTTGACAGATACGATTATCTCGCCCTGCCCGTTGTTGATGCCGAGGGCAGGATCGTAGGCATAATCACGGTAGACGATGCCATAGACGCTATGAGGCAGGATGCCGAGGACGATTTTGCGAAAATGGCGGCTATAACGCCCGATGACAAGCCGTATCTTTCATCGTCCGTACTGAAAATCTGCTTTCGCCGTCTTCCGTGGCTTTTACTGCTTATGGTATCGGCTACATTCACGGGAATGATAATATCATACTTTGAAGCGGCTCTCGCCGCTCAGGTTGCTCTCACGGGATTTATTCCGATGCTTATGGACACAGGCGGAAATTCGGGCAGTCAGACTTCGGTCACGATCATTCGCGGACTCTCGCTCGGCGAAATTAAATTCCGCGATATTTTCAAGGTAATCTGGAAAGAGATCAGGATCTCGGTTATCTGCGGAGGAATTCTTGCAGTCGCCACCTTCGGCAAGATCATGCTTGTAGACCGTGCAATAATGGGAACGGAAATAACTGCAGCCATTGCCGCGGTGGTTTCAGCTACTTTGTTTGCCACGGTTGTTATCGCCAAGCTGATCGGATGCACTCTGCCCATGATAGTCGACCGTCTCGGACTTGACCCGGCAGTTACGGCAAGCCCGTTCATCACAACACTTGTTGATGCAATTTCCCTGCTTGTATATTTCGGTTTTGCCGGATCTATACTCGGAAATGTTTAAAAACACGTCGATTTTGCAAAAAACAATTTTCCAACTTTCATAATTGTCGAATTTTTTCCGATAAAATCAAAATATTAAGTTAATTATTGCAAAAAGTTCTTGATTATTTATGCAGATTGTGGTAGAATAAATTTTATAATTATCATATACAATATTATTTCTGTTTCAGATATTTCAATAAATACGAGGAGGAACAAAAATGAACAGAGTCTACAATTTTTCGGCGGGGCCTTCAATGCTTCCGCTTCCGGTGCTTGAAAAAGCGGCATCGGAGCTTATATGCTACGGCGATTCGGGAATGTCGGTCATGGAGATGTCGCACCGTTCTCCCGACTATGAAAATATAATCGGCGATGCCGAGACCATGTTAAGAAAGCTCATGAATATCCCAGACAACTACAAGGTACTGTTTCTTCAGGGCGGTGCCTCAACACAATTTGCGGCAGTACCGCTCAACCTCATAAACCGTTCAGCTAAAAAAACGGCAGCTTATGCCGTTTCGGGGCAATTCTCAGGCAAGGCTTACAAAGAGGCTCTCAAGCTCGGCTACGATGTCAGATGTATAGCCACAACCAAAGACGACAACTTCGACCATGTACCGGTCATAACAGGGGATATGCTTGATCCCGATGACGCATATCTTCATATCTGCTTCAACAACACGATTTACGGTACCAAATATCCGTACATTCCGGAAACCGGAGACATACCGCTCGTTGCCGATATGTCCTCCTGTATCATTTCAGAGCCGGTTGATGTTTCGAAATTCGGTGTCATATATGCGGGCGCACAGAAGAACATGGCGCCGGCAGGACTTACCCTTGTTATCGTGCGCGAGGATCTTCTCGGCTATGCCGAAGAAAAGATGCCGACGATGCTTGATTGGAAGGTGATGGCGGACAACGGCTCAATGTACAACACACCTCCCTGCTACACGATATATATGGCTAAACTCGTCTACGAATGGATACTCGGTCTCGGCGGGCTTGAAACGATGAAGGAAATGAATGTAAAGAAAGCCGCGCTTCTTTATGATTATCTCGATTCGCAGGATTACTACATAGCGCCGGTCAGAAAAGAATCACGCTCGATGATGAATGTTACCTTTGTTACGGGCAATGCCGACCTTGACAGGAAATTTGCATCAGAAGCATCGGCTGAAGGGCTTAAGAATCTCAAGGGACACCGCTCGGTCGGAGGAATGCGGGCTTCAATATACAATGCCATGCCGTATGAAGGCGTTGAAAAGCTTGTGGCATTCATGAAAAAATTTGCCAAAGAAAATCCCAAGGCGTAATCATACGGATCTCGCCGCAAAATCATTATTCGAAAAGGCACTGTATAAAATGAAAAACATATTATTATTGAACAAGATCGCAAAGGTCGGGCTTGATAAGCTCGATACAGCAAAATACAATATAGGAGAAAATGTTGACGCTCCCGAGGGAATACTTGTGCGTTCGGCATCAATGCACGACATGGCGGTTCCCGCAAGCCTTCTTGCGGTCGCCCGCGCAGGCGCAGGAGTCAACAATATTCCGATCGAAGAATACGCAAAAAAAGGCATCGTTGTATTCAACACTCCCGGAGCCAATGCAAATGGCGTAAAAGAGCTTGCTATCTGTGCGCTCATGCTTGCGTCGCGTGACATTGTCGGCGGTGTTGAATGGGCGAAAACGCTTGGCTCCGACGCTGCAAAGGCTGTTGAAAAAGGCAAAGGAAAATTCGCGGGCTGCGAGATAAAGGGCAAGACGCTCGGTGTTATAGGTCTCGGAGCCATAGGCGGAATGGTTGCCAATGCCGCGGTAAAGCTCGGAATGAACGTTATAGGATGCGACCCCTATTTAAGTGTTGAGGGGGCATGGAACCTCGACCATCACATAGTCAAAGCGGCTTCCTATGATGAAATATACCGCGAAGCTGATTACATAACGCTTCATGTTCCCGCAACCCCGCAGACCAAAAACATGATCTCCTCGGTTTCAATCGGTACCATGAAGGACGGCGTAAGGATAATCAATCTAGCGCGTGCTGACCTTGTCTGCGCCGAGGACCTTAAAGAAGCTCTTGGCTCCGGAAAGGTTGCTTCGTATGTAACCGATTTCCCGACCGAAGAAATAATCGGAGTTCCAGGCATTGTTGCGATACCGCATCTCGGTGCATCGACCGAGGAATCCGAGAACAACTGCGCCGTAATGGCGGCTCTTGAGCTTGACGATTATCTCGAAAACGGCAATATCAAAAACAGCGTCAACTATCCAGCCGTTTCAATGGCGCGTTCAGGCAAGGTACGCATTTGTCTGCTTCACAGCAACATACCCGCGATGCTTTCAAAGATTACTTCGGTTATTTCCGACACCGGAGTAAACATTGAAAACCTCACAAACAAATCGCGCGGCGATGTTGCCTACACGATAATTGACGTGGCTGATGATGTTTCGGATAATGTAAAAACGCTTCTTGAAAATATAGAAGGAATGATAAAGGTCAGAGTCATCTGAAATTTACAATAAAAAAACAAGGCTGCCGATGCAAAATGTATCGGCAGTCTTGTTTTTATGATCTGATTGACTATCAGCCTGAAAACAAATTATTTGTCTTCTCCGTCCTCGTCTTCGTCGCCGAGTTCTTCCTCGTCGAAGATAAGCTTCTTTCCGCAATGCGGGCAGATAATGACTTCATCGGAATCTTCATCAAGATCGTCTGCGTCTATTTCAAATGTTTCGCCGCAGTTGGGACATTCAGCCTCATAATATTCCTCGCACTCATCGCAGTCGCAGTCATCATGGCAATCGTCGCAATCACAATCATCATCGCAATCGCATTCGTCTGCAAGATAATCCTCAACATCACCGAGGCATTCGTCAATTTCTTCGATATAATCATTAAGGCGTTCAATTTCCGTTGCCATTTCGCCTACTGTGTCGATAAGAGCGGCGATAAGCTTGCCCTCAGCAGATTCCTTGTTATAGTCAAGTCCGTCTGCAAGGCCTTTAATGTAAGCGGCTTTTCCTGAAAAATTCATAATTACTTCCTCCGTTTATATAATTTTAGGCAACACCGCAAAAAGATGTCAGCCATGATTGCGGTATTGCCCGAATCCCGCTCATGGAATTCCACGGGCATGGATAATATTTGATATTTATGCTCTTGAGAGATATTCACCGGTTCTTGTATCTATCTTAAGGATATCGCCGACATTGATAAAGAGCGGAACCTTTATGGTCGCGCCGGTTTCAAGAGTTGCGGGCTTTGTTGCGCCCTGTGCTGTGTTGCCGGCAAAACCGGGTTCTGTATCGGTAACTTCAAGCTCTACGAAGATCGGGGGCTCAACGCCGAGGATCTTGCCCTTGTAGGAGCTGATCTTGCACATCATTTCTTCTTTTACGAATTTGAATGCGTCACCTACGTTATCGTGCGCGACAAGTGTTTCTTCCCATGTTTCGGTATCCATGAAGTGATAAAGGTCACCGTCATCATAGGAATACTGCATTTCGCGTCTTTCGATATATGCGTTTTCAAATTTATCGGTCGGGTTGAAGGATCTTTCAACTACCGCACCTGTAATGATATTTTTGAGCTTTGTACGAACAAAAGCCGCGCCTTTACCGGGCTTTACGTGCTGGAACTCAATAACCTGAACAACGCTGCCGTCATCCATTTCAAATGTTACACCGTTTTTAAAATCGCCGGCTACTACCATAATTCTTTACCTCCGCAGCAATTTGATTGCATTATTTATTTTACAGAATAAATTTAAATCCTCGCCTGCGAAGCTTATTCTGCTAAGCCGGCGTCCAAAATTACATTTTATTGTACCGCAGTCAAGGCGGTATTTCAAGAGCTAATCGCAAATATTTACGAAAATTTAATTAATGCTTTTACTTTTTCTTACAATTTCCCGTTCTGTTTTGTTTCAGCCTTTTTTATCGTCCCTGTTTTGTTCTCTGTTTTCGTGACATTTCTTTTTGTGCGTTCCTATTCCTATACCCACGACAGCGTAAGAAACGCCGACAGCACAAAGCACGGAAATTTTTACGGTACGGTCAATATCTTTTCCCGAGCTGTTTTGGCCTTTTCCCGGATTATCTGTTGTCTCCGTATCAGTGTCGGGCTTCGACGACTCTGCGGTTTCGGAGGCGCTTTCCACGGGAACATCCGTTGCAGGCTCGGTCTCGGGTTCATATGCCGTGTTATCGGAATACCAATTGACAATCGGGTATTCTGTTGAAGTTATGTATCTGTAACAGAGTCGCAGGCATTCGCCGTCGTATTGAGTAATATAATAATATGTACGGTTCACCTTATCGACTTCAAATGCGCCCGTATCGTCGCCGCGGATACCGCCGAGCGACAGATCAGGCGTCCATGCCCCGTCGGAATTTGCCTCCTGCCAGCCGGAAAAGACATACGCTTCGCTCTCAACATACAGCGCGTCGGAATCCGTAAAGGATATTGTAGTTCCGGCATGAGGGACACGGATAATACTTGAATATCGATAGCCTTCAGCATATGGCGATATTTCGTTTACATAGAAGTTTGTGTTTTTATCCGAACCGACGTAGCCGGAAAACCAATTGATGCCGCTTACGGTTCCGCCGTATTTATATTTTCCGAGTGCTTCTTTATCACCCGACATCTCAAACGTCACTTTGGCATTATCCTCTTCAAGCTGTTTTGCATATGTTCCCTTTTCGCCTGTATATCTTGCGTAAATTTTCGGGAACACTATGTTACCTCCGACCTCGTCGCCTGTTTTGCAGAAGCAGAAACGGAGGTTTTCGTTGTCCTTACTTGTGACATATGTATAAGTCATAGTATTTCCGGAGCGTGTGGCGATCCCCTGGCTTTTACCCGTTATTGACCCCTGATAATTGGCTCCGTTCACGTCAAGTATCCATTCGCCCTTTTCGTTTTTGATCCATGATGAGATAAAATAGCCGGTAGCTGCGCAATAGCCTGAATCTCCTATACCCTTTTCGGTAAAGGTAATCTCGGTTCCCGCTTTCTCAATGGTCACGACATCGGTATGACGGTATGTTGTCCCGGGAGAATTGAGTGAGCCGAGTGTATTTTCAAAGCCCAGCCTGTTCCCCGCCGAGCCGACAAATCCGAGATTCCATTTGACCTTGATTTCGGTCTTTGCGGTATCGGCGGCGGTCGCTCCGAACGCAAGTAAGGCAAGGCATACAGCCGTGAGCGTCAGCAATGCAAAAATACGCAAAGGCAACGTATCGGATACACGGTATTTTCCGACGCTTTGTTTATTCTTCCGCACAGTTGCGACCGTTTGCGTCACGGCTTTTATTTCTGATTCTGATTTCATACCCATACAGTCTTTCCTCATAACATTAATCTTAATAAATCCTTATGAATTATAGCATAAAAACAAATCACCGTCAAGGAATTTGAAGTAAGCCGCAAATAATCGGCAAAAGGTGCAAAAGCTCTGTATGTTTTTAATATATAATTCCCAAACGCGAGCATCATAATGCGCCCAAGTCAAAGCCTGCAAAGACACAAAAAACCGCAAGAACTCTCACTGGACAAATCGCAGGAGCACCTTGCGGTTATTGCATTTAATCGTTTTTACTGTTTTTTGTCTTTCCTGAAGGTCCTGTCGTAGTTATCGATCGCTTCTTTGATTATCTGTTTTGCCTCGGTGGCTCCGAGCAGAGTTTTGATGCTTGTCTGTTTGCCTTCAAGCTGCTTATAAACTCCGAAGAAGTGCATAATTTCATCAAAAATATGAGCCGGAAGATCATCCATGGATTTTATGCCGAGGTACGAAGGGTCGGAAAACGGAACGGCAATTATTTTGTCGTCTACCTTTCCGCTGTCGAGCATTCTCATAACACCGATGGGATATACTCTTATCAGCGTCATGGGGTATACGGGGGCTGAGCAAAGCACAAGCACATCAAGCGGGTCATTATCATCGGCATATGTTGCGGGAATAAATCCGTAGTTGGCGGGATAATGAGTTGCGGTATAAAGAATGCGGTCGAGTCTGAGTAGTCCGGTTTCTTTGTCAAGCTCGTATTTACAGCTGCAGCCCTTCGGAATTTCAATAAGAGCCACAAAATCGTCGGGGGTAATACGTTTCGGATCAATGTCGTGCCAGATATTCATATTTTTTCTCCTCACCAATAATATTTTTTTATTTTACGTTATTTATAATTTGTTCGGTATGCGGATTTAATACAGGTAAATCGATGCCGTGATACGTCTCTCCGTGTCTGACTTTTATATTGCGATATCAATTCTTTTTTTCCCGGGTTTCCGTATTTTTCGTATTTTCCGTATTTTCGGATTTATCCGGTCTGTCCGCACGGTCTGAACCCGCGCGTTCGGTATCTGAAAGTCTGTCATATTTAAGCGATCCGGGAACGCTTTGAACATTTTTAAGATACGGGGGATTTCCGACAAAGCTGTCCAGTACAAAGAGCTCGTCGCGCACATCAAGATCGGTAAAAATATTGTGATATGCCCTTGCCCATTTTTCGGTGTCATATCCCAATACGGGAGAGATGAATATAAGCGTTGCAAAGCTGTCATCGTATGTTTTTTTCACTATATATATTCTGTCGAGGTCTTTGCCGCATTCATTTTCAATCAGAGAGATTATTTCATTAAGGATCGGCTCGGGCAGATCGGCAGGCTCGTATTTATCCCCTTTTTCGGTGCTGACAACGTGCGGATATTTATTGAAGCGGTATTCAAGCAGATCAACAGAGCGTTCCCGAAGTTCCGCAAGCCGCTCGGACAGTCCCATTTTTATGCAGAAATCGCTTATTGCGTTTACGCCGTCAGAAATAAAGTTTGAATTGTCCTCCATTGCGGCATATATCATGTCAATACCCTTGTCGTCATACTCCGTAAGGTACATAAGCCCGCGTCTGTAAAGCGCGTTTGCATTCTTCGGATATTTTTTCAGTATTTCTTCGTACAGTTCGCGCGCCTCGTCGCGTCGGTTTGAAAACTCGGCTGCAAGTGCGGCATTCAGCATCTCGGGAAGCGACGGAATATAATCCTTGTTTTTGAGCTTATCAAGATATGAGTTGTAGTCATCAAGTGCGGAAAGATAATGAGCCTTGCGGTCTTCATCGTAAGTAAGTTGCATTCCCTCGCGGATCACCTTATCCGACTGACGTCTCAGGGCGTCCTGTTCGACCGAATAGGCGTAATCGTCCTCATCCGGACATATGTCAAAATCATTCTCGGCTACTCCCATCGCCTCGCGTCTTTGTCTGAAAGTAGGACACGGGGCATTATTTGCTTCAAGCTCCTTTTCCATAAGCTTTCGCCAAAAATCCTCGCGTTCATTCAGGCTGTTTCTGAATTCGCGTTCGATCCCGCTTTCGAAATCGTACGGAGGCGTTTCCTCCTCATAAATTCCGCCGAACACCGACGATTCATTAAGAAAGAATCCGAAGGCACGCACGGTCGCGACTGCGCCGATATAGTCCCGTTTTTCCTTTGGCGAGAGGTACAAAGCGGCGTTTCTGTCGCATCTGAGCTCTATTGCGCGCGGAGAAGCTGCCATAAACATGGGGATTTTACTGTCAAATGCCATCAATGACGGCGCCATAAGCAAGCTACCAAGTGTAAAAAAGCCCTTTTGGGTACGGTATTTTGCCGATGTCTCGGTAATATCGAAGAAAAGATCGGCGTCTCCGCTTTTTATATGACAGATCTCATGTATTACAGCCATTCTGAGCTGCTCACGGGTAAGAATACCGATAGAGGAAATACCTATACATATCGCATAGCCGCCGCGCCATCTTGCCGTTACGATATCGGGACCGTTCACGGCGAATGCAAAAATGTCTTTATCAAACTCGGCGTCCTTTTTCGGTATATATTTTTCAACCGTTTCCGATATCATTGAATGAAGGCTTGGGTATGTTTCGGAATCGATATACAATCCGGGCGTCTCGTTATTACGGTCCGATATATTCGCAAAGCAAACGGAAAAGAATGTCAGCAGCACGAACAATGTCAGGATAGTTGTTTTTGAAAGTGCAGCCGCCGAGGCAATACCCGCTATGTTGCAGATACATATAAAGAAAAACCATATTCTGTCGAAAGCGACAAGGCGCTTTATTTTGCGTATCTCGGATTTTATATCTTTATCGCATAATTCAGTATGCTTCCATAGCTTTTCTCTTTCCTTGCGGATATCGGTCCTCCGCGAGGAATTGTTTTCGGCGGCATATTTCACGCACGAATATATCAATCCCACGGCAATTATCAATCCGACAATACCGCTTACTACCATCAGAACAATACCCGACAGATCCGCAAGCTGCGATCCTGCCATATAAATGCTCAGTATGATTGCCGGAATCAAAACAAGCAGGGTTCCGACAACATCCTTGGCAATTTTTAAAAATGTATTGCGTTTCAACTGAAATGTGTCCTTTCGGTTAGTTATTTATATTGAAATATTATTTATTCGGGAAAGTCTGGCACTTATCATTTAACGTAGTCAAATTCAAAGTCATAGATCGAAACGGTGTCTCCGTCACGGCAACCCTTTTCTTCAAGCATTTCGTAAACGCCGCTCTTCTGAAGCACCTTTCCGAAGTAATTAAGGGATTCATAATCGTCAAAGTTTATCTGTCCCATAAGATTATAAAGCCACTCGCCCTCAACGTAGAATTTATTGTTTTCTCTTGTGATGTCGGTTTTCCTTTCCTCGTCGACCGTAATCTCCTTCGGCATTTCCTCGCTGTCATAGATTTTTACCGGCGGCAGATCCGCAAGCTTTTCCGAAACTCTTCTTACGAGTTGTTTCATGTTTTCACCGGTGGCAGCCGAAATGTAGATAAGCTCCCAGCCGTTTTCCGCGACGAATTTTTCAAAAGCTTCGATATCCGTTATCTCCGGATCAAGGATATCGCACTTATTGGCAACTATCATCTGCGGGCGTGAGGCAAGCTCGGGGCTGTATCTTTCAAGCTCCGAATTTATTTTCTTTATATCTTCTATCGGGTCTCTTTCCTCGGTCCTTGCTATATCGACCACATGAAGAAGAAGACGGCATCTGTCGACATGGCGCAAAAACTCATGTCCGAGTCCGGCACCGTCCGCTGCGCCCTCGATAAGTCCGGGGATATCCGCCGCTACAAAGCCGCGTCCCTCTCCGTCGATCGAAACCACGCCGAGGTTGGGTTCAAGCGTTGTAAAATGATATTCGGCGATCTTCGGTCTTGCCGAGCTTATAGCGGCAAGTATTGAAGATTTTCCCACGCTCGGGAAGCCGATAAGTCCCACATCCGCTATCATTTTAAGCTCAAGGAGCAATTCCTTTTCCTCGCCCTTGGTGCCGTTCTTTGCAAAGTTCGGTACCTGTCTTGTCGGTGTGGCGAAATGTTTGTTGCCCCAGCCGCCTCTGCCGCCGCGGCAGCATATAAAGTCCTCGTGGTCGGACATATCCTTGATTATTCTGCCGGTCCCGGCATCTCTAATCAATGTACCGAGCGGAACGGTTATGACAACATCATCGGAAGTTGCGCCGTGAAATTTGGCTCCGGAGCCGTTTCCTCCGTTTGCGGCAACAAATTTTCTTTTATAGCGAAATGCGAGCAGTGTGTTGGTTCCCTCGTCTACGCGGAACACGATATTTCCGCCGTTTCCTCCGTCGCCGCCGTCGGGGCCGCCGTGTGAAACGTATTTTTCACGCCTGAACGAAATGGCGCCGTTTCCTCCGTCGCCTGCTTTGGCATATATTTTTATTCTGTCTATAAACATTGATCTTCACCTCTTAAGCTGTGTTTTTACCGTTGGATTGACATCATCAATCCTCGCCCTTCATCTTGATTACCAGCTTGATGGGCGTGCCTTTAAAACCGAAAGTATCGCGCAGGCAGTTTTCTATATATCTCTGATATGAAAAATGGAACAGCTCTGCGTTATTGCAGAAAAGCACGAAGGTCGGCGGTGCGACAGACGTCTGTGTCATATAATATATTTTCAGCCTTCTGCCCTTATCTGTCGGCGGCTGAACGCGCATTGTAGCGTCTGCAAGCACGTCGTTGAGCATTCCCGTGGTAATTCTCATGACCGACTGACCGTAAACATATTTTATCTGTTCAAAAAGCGTCTGGACTCTCTGACCGGTCTTTGCGGAAACAAATATTATCGGAGCGTACTGCATATACCCGAGTGCCTCGCGCACCTTCATTGTATATTCGTTTACCGTGCTGTTATCCTTTTCCACGGTATCCCATTTATTGATGACTATGATGCTCGGCTTACCGGATTCGTGTGCGATTCCGGCTATTTTTTCGTCCTGCTCGGTCACGCCCTCGTTAGCGTCTATCATAATAAGACAAACATCGGCTCTTTCGACCGCCATATGTGCTCGAAGAACGCTGTATTTTTCGATTTTATCGTTTATTTTCGACTGACGGCGAATACCGGCGGTATCAATAAACGTAAATTTGCCGTACTCGTTTTCCATATGAGTATCGATAGCGTCTCTTGTGGTTCCGGGAATATCGGAAACAATAAGTCTTTCCGAGCCGACTATACGGTTGATTATCGAGGATTTTCCGGCATTCGGCTTACCGATAACGGCAATCTTTATTGAATCGTCCTCTTCCTCGTCGAAGGCTTCCTCCGGAATACAATCAATAACGGCATCGAGCAGGTCGCCTGTACCCGTACCGTGAATTGACGATACGGCTATCGGCTCCGAAGCAAACCCGAGCTCGTAAAATTCGTAAAATTCAAGCGGCAGATCGCCGATACTGTCACATTTGTTGATACACGGGATAACGGGCTTTCCGCTTTTTTTGAGCATGAGTGCGATATCATGGTCATTTGCGGTAAGTCCGGTTCTCACGTCGCACATAAAAACTATGACGTCGGCGCTTTCAATGGCGATTTCAGCCTGCATTCTCATTTTTGCCATTATGAGGTCCTCGGTCTTGGGTTCGATACCGCCGGTATCGATTACAGAGAAGGTTCTGCCTCTCCACTCGGTTTCGCCGTATATACGGTCCCGCGTTACGCCGGGAATATCCTCAACTATTGCGCGGCGTTCGCCTATAAGTTTATTGAAAAGCGTACTTTTACCGACATTCGGTCTTCCTACGATCGCTATTACAGGTTTTGACATTATTCTGCCTCCTTATCTTGTCGGATACTGATCCGCACCGTTATATCTGTTTTGTTGTCTGTGAATGATTTAAAATAAAAATACTTTGCGCCCTGCGCCTTTAACAATACTGCAGGATTACTGATCTCCGTAGCTTCCGAAAAGCGGTGTGCCGTCCTCATCCTCGCCGAGTATTGCGTTTACAAGTCCCGCGCCGCCTCTGCCTTCGTTTGAAAAACGGATCCTTACACCGAGCCTGTCTTCAAGCTCGGACGGTGTCATACCGCAAAGGAACATGGAGCCGTCGGCGCAAACGGTATTTGAAGAAAGCACCAGCTCCTCGCCAAGCTCCTTTCCGAAAAGCTGTTCATGCAGGTCTTTGCCCGTAAGCAAGCCGACGACCGTAATATTTTTGCCGAAAAAATTATTTTCAATGCAGTACACGTTGACCTGCAACCCCTCGTACATACGGCATATGGCTTCCGAGAGCTTCTTTATAAGCGGGTATGCGGCTTTCCCGGTGGCTATGGAAATTTTTCTCGGCTTGTCCTTAAAATCATGGACATGATCCTCCGGGTATTCAAGCTCGCTCAAGAACTCATATTCAAGCGAGGTAAGCATTCCCACGCCGTTATTATATTGGATATAGTCCTCATAATAATCGTTTCCGTGAAGTCTTTTGCCCGCCTGAAGATACATTTCATCCGAGCACCAGACAAGTCTCGTGCCGTACTTTTTGTAAAACTTTTCCGCAAAGCCTTCGACCAATCCGATTATTTTCGCACATTCCTCGGGCGTATAGTGCTCAAGCGGATAAAGTCCGTCGCGATATTTTGTAAGACCTGCAGGCACGACCGAAATGCTTTCAAGTGCCGGGTAGTATTTTTCAAGGTCGGTAAGTGTCCTTACAAGCTCATTGCCGTCGTTTACACCCTTGCAAAGCACGATCTGCGCATTCAGTGTTGCGCCGCCGTCGCGCAACTTATCAAGGAAGCGCAACGAATCTCCCGCAAACCGGTTATTCATCATATGACAGCGCAGCTCCGGATTTGTGGTATGGACCGAAACATTTATAGGCGACAGGTGCATTTTGATTATTCGGTCTATGTCGCTGTCCTTAAGGTTTGTAAGCGTTATATAGTTACCGTGCAGGAAGGAAAGTCTTGAATCGTCGTCTTTGAAATACAGGGATTCGCGCAATCCCTTCGGAAGCTGGTCTATAAAGCAAAAGATACATTTATTGCGGCAGGAATGCTTTTTATCCATAAGCGGAGTTTCAAAACAAAGTCCGATATCTTCGTACATATCCTTTTTTATCAGAACATCAAACCGAAACTTCTCATCTCCGAGCCTGCGCTCAAGCGTAAGCGTGACGGTCTCATCTGTAAGATAGTATCTGTAATCGAAGGCGTCATTGATTTCTCCGTCGTTGATCTTAAGGAGAATATCGCCGTCCCTGATACCGTGATCGAATGCTATGCTATTGTGTTCAACCGATGATATCTTTACCATTCCGCCTCTCCCTTTCATTTGATCGATCGCTTCAATATTATTAAACATAATATTTTATCATATAAAGTATAATATGTCAATCGTTTGACGCGATATTTTCAATGTAACCGTGTCTGTCGAATTCACTGCTTTGAAGCACTTGGCAAGGAAGTCAAAAAAATATGCTTTTTCTATTGACAAGAGCCTTTTTATATGATAAAATCAGTATCGTAATGATAATCAAAAGCTATGACGGCGTGTAAGTAATGCAGACATTTTGCGGCAGGCAGAGAGAAGGTTCAGGGGCTGAGAGACCTTTTGCCGCAGTTTGTGTGAATTTCAGCGTCCGAGCCTGTTGCGAAAAACGATTTGTATTAAATTAACGATACTACGCTGTAAGCAACACGTTTTCCCGCGTTAAGGGAAAAAAACAAGTGCCGCATTATCTTTTTTGCGATAATGCGGAATCAAGGTGGTACCGCGGTATAATTTCCGTCCTTGCACGATAAGCTTTCATGTTTCAGACGTGGGCTTTGACAGGCAGGGCTTTATTTTTTACAGGCTTTTATTTTCAAAATAATTTTAAAGTAAAAAACATTTTAAATATAAAAATCGAGAGGTATAAAATGTCACAGAAATTTGACGATATCAAAAAAGAATTTGAAGCGCGGCTTTCAAATGTAAGCGCAGCTTCGATAATTGAAGACGTTCGTCTTGAATACCTTAGCAAAAAAGGCAAAATATCCGCTCTCATGGGAGAGCTTCGCAATGTTCCGAACGAAGAAAAAAAGGACTTCGGTCAGAAGGTAAATGAATTCAAGCAGTATGTTGAAACAAAGATTGCCGAGAAAAAAGCTTCGCTCGAAGCCGAGGAGGAGCTTCGTCTTATCGAATCGACCGAATCATACGACGACTCGCTTCCGCGTCACGAGGAAACCGGTTCGTATCATCCCATCACGCTTGTACAACGTGAGCTTGAGGAAATATTCCTTTCGATGGGCTTCACGATCGAAGACTATTTTGAAATAGTCGACGATTATCACTGCTTTGAAGCGTTGAACATTCCGAAGCATCACCCGGCAAGAGATATGCAGGACACATATTACCTTGACAACGGTCAGCTTCTCAAAACACACACCTCTGCCGCACAGAATGCAATCATGCGCAAATACGGCGCCCCGCTCCGCGCGGTTTTCCCCGGCAGATGCTTCCGCAACGAATCTACCGACGCCTGCCATGAAAACACCTTCTTCCAGATGGAAGGAATTATGATAGACAAGGATATTTCCATTTCAAACCTTATATATTTCATGAAGACCATGCTCTCCGAGGTGTTCCGGCACGACGTTACCGTCAGACTTCGTCCGGGCTTCTTCCCGTTCGTTGAACCCGGCTTTGAGCTTGACATTAAATGCCTTATCTGCGGCGGCGAGGGCTGCCCGTCATGCAAGAACTCCGGCTGGCTTGAGCTTTGCCCCTGCGGAATGATACACCCGAACGTTCTCAAATCGGGCGGAATAGATCCCGAAGAATATACGGGCTTTGCTTTCGGACTCGGACTTACAAGACTTGCAATGATGAAATACGGTATCAAGGATATCCGTGTGTTCAACAAGGGCTCACTCAAAGCCAACTCACAGTTTATATCACAATAACCCGCATCGGCTGATCCGTATTAAAGAAAAGGAGAATTGATAGATCATGTTAGTATCAATGAATTGGATAAGGGAATATGTTGATCTCCCGAAGGACAGAAACGAAATCATTTCGCTTATACAGCGTTTCACTCTTTCAACCGCAGAGGTTGAGGATATATATATCAAAGGCGACGATCTTCACGGCGTTGTTATAGGACAGATCGTGGCTCTTGAAGCTCACCCGAATTCAAGCAAGCTTCACCTTCTTAAGGTTGACACGGGTGACAGGGTCAGAAACATCGTCTGCGGTGCTCCGAACGTTGCGCTCGGACAGAAGGTTGCGCTTGCAGTTTCCGGAAGCCGCGTGCCGGGTAAAGATATAAATACGGCGACAGTTGCCGGATACGAATCCGAGGGTATGTGTTGCTCTGAGGCAGAGCTCGGCATCAGTGATGATGCGTCGGGGCTCATGGTAATACCGGATGACGCTCCGCTCGGCGCCGACATCAAGACCCTTTGGGATATCGACGACATAGTTTTTGAAGTAGACAACAAATCGCTTACAAACCGCCCCGACCTTTGGGGACATTATGGTATTGCGCGCGAATTTGCCGCGCTCACCGCAGGAAAGCTCAAGCCTCTCGATCTTGCGGACGAGCTTGCCGACAAGACCGGAAAGGGTCGCACGGATATCGTTCCGGTAGATATAAGAAACACCGATCTTGTTTACAGATACACCTGTCTGCGTATGTCTGGAATAACCAAGCAGGTAAGCCCCGTAAATATGAGAATACGTCTTTACTACTGCGGTATGAGAGCCATCAATCTTCTTGCAGACCTTACAAACTATATTATGCTTGAGCTCGGTCAGCCGACGCATGCTTTCAATGCGTCAAAGGTCAATTCGATAGCTGTCGGAACTCCGGAAAAGGAGCTTGACTTCAAAACTCTCGACGGAACCGAGCGAAAGATCGGCACAAATACGCTTCTCATTTATAACAACGAGCTTCCCGTCGGAATTGCGGGAATAATGGGCGGTCTTGATTCCGAGATCGTCGAAAATACCGGCTCGGTCGTGCTTGAATCCGCCAATTTCGACGGCGTAAGCATAAGAAAATCATCAACCGCGCTCGGGCTTCGTACAGACGCAAGCATGAGATATGAAAAGGTGCTTGATCCAGAGCTGACCATGCTTGCAGTCAAGCGTTTTGTAAAGCTTCTCTGCGACATTGACGCCGGAGCATATATTGACTCTGCTCTGAATGACGTATATGTAAAGAAATACCCGACCATAACCATAAGCTTTGACAAAAGGTTTGTTGACCGCTATACTGGAATCGATATTTCGGAAGAACGTATCTGTCACACTCTTACGCTTCTCGGCTTTGACGTAAAGCTTGAGAACGATATATTCACAGTAGTTGTTCCGTCATGGAGAGCTACAAAGGATGTAACCATCAAGGCTGACATAATCGAAGAGATCACCCGTATATACGGCTATGACAACTTTGAATATGTTACGACGAAAAGCGCGCTCCGTCCGATAAGACGCGAACGCGTCCAGGTCGAATCCGCCGCCATCAAGGATATACTTGTAAAAGAATACGCGCTTCATGAGGTTCATTCTTACATCTGGAGCGACGGTAAGAAATACAAAAAGCTCGGGATCGAGGTTCCGGAGAATGTACGGATACTCAATATCCCGACGCCCGAAAACGGAACTCTCCGCCGCACAATGCAGCCCACGATGCTCTCATTCATTTATGAAAACAGAGGCTATGCAGACACATACGGTCTCTTTGAGATTGGCAGAGTTATCGACGGAACGGATGCCGACGGAATGTGCGTCGAACGTCGCAGGCTCGGAGTGGCGCTTTACACCAAGGAGAAGACCGAAAAAGAGCTTTACCTGCACGGTGTTTCCGCTGTCCGTCGCATATTTGCCGAGCTTAAGCACGCAGAACCGGAATTTGTTAAGATATCTCCCGAATATTCATGGCAGCATCCGAAGAACACTTCGGAAATACGCTATGACGGCATAAATGTCGGCACTGTATGCACGCTTCATCCGTCCAATCTTTCAAAGGTAGACAAGAACTGCGCCGTTGTTCTTATAGAAATTGACATCGACAGACTTTCAAGCGGAAAGGTTATGCCGCTTACGTTCGCAGAGCCGTCAAAATTCCCGGAGATCGACATTGACCTCTGTCTGAACCTTAATGAGAATTCTCGCTATGATCAGATAAGCGCGGTATGGAAAAGCATGAATATTCAGACGCTCAGATCCGCGTCGGTCGTGGATATATACGAATCCGATTCGGTCAGAAGCATAGTTGTGCGTCTTACCTTCGGTCACGATGACAGAACAATGTCCATGGAAGAGATCACGCCTATAATCAACAAGATAGTTGCCGAGCTTGACAAGCTCGGAATCAAACTCAGGGCATAAGCGTAAGCAAAAATAAAAGCGGTCGGGAACCGTCTGATGTAACACCGGACGATTCCCGACCTTTTATTAGAATAATTTAATTACGGTTGTAAAAATCCGATCCGATATCAGTCGAAAAGTCCGCTGTCGAGACCTTCAACATAGCTGTCAAGGTCTGCAGGAGCAGTTACCGTAACGGTCTGACCGGGATTTACATATTCGATATCAGCGTCGACTGCTACCGAGGTTTCGGTAACGCCGCCGAGTTCGCCGAGATCAATCTTCATGTTCATTTTGAAGCTCATGGAATATTTGGAAATGTAGCCGTCCTTATTGATAACGACCTTGAGCTTGATATCTTCAACCGTGACGTCGGTTGCGTTCTCAAGATTTTCATTATCCTTGACGGAATCAAGTATACCCTTGCAGTATTTATTAAATTCTTCTGCTGTAAGTGTTACGTCGATAGATTTTGTTCCGTCTTCGTTTTCGACAAGCTGAACATCCTTGAGCGCTTCCTCGGGAAGATCCGCAACGATCTCGTCGTCGATCTTTGTGAAGTCATACTGTGATCCTTCTTCGCTTGAAAGCTTCATTTTAAGCTTTGTACCGGACATATCAACATAAGCATACTCGCCGGAGTTGTAAACGGACGCGTCGACCTTGATAATTCCCATATCAAGCTGAGTTGTACCTGAAAATTCAGGCTTATCACCCTTAAGTCCTGCAGCTTTGAAATTGTATGACATAGGAACAGTTATTTCCATACCGCCAAATTTCATTGCCATATTGATATTTGCTTTGCACTCAAAAGAGTCAAGCGCTTCTGTTTTTTCCATAGCTTCATGGAATACCTGATATGCGGTAAGCTCCTTGCAGGAAGCAAGTGAGAGCATTGTACATACGAGTACAATTGCGAACACCAATGCAGATATTTTTTTCATTTTGTTTTCTCCCTTTCATTTTCCGCAAGAGTTTGAATTTCATCTTTTTCGCTCATGATGATACTTACGGAGCCGAACCCGTGATCGGTCGGCGTGTAATTTATAATAACATATCCTTTACCAAAAGTCAAGGGAGGTTTTGAAGTTTCGGAAAACGTTTTAGGCTTTTTTTCATTTGATTATTGACAAATATATCACTGTCAGGTATAATATACTTATAAAAAGTACAATATTTTCGGAGGAATCAAATGACTACCAGAACACACAAAAGCACCGGAAGAAGGGCTCCCGGTTCCAAGACCGCTTTAATAATACTTTCAATCGTTCTTTCTGCGTTTCTGCTCACTGCGCTGCTATCCTCGTGCGCGGACAGGCATCCGGATGATACGCCGTCAGACAGCTCGTCGGCTACACCTCCGGACACCTCGACTACACAGGATACCCCGGACGATACCTCTGACACTGCCGATACGGGCAATACGGAAAAAGAGGTTCCCGGAATACTTTTGGCTTCCGACGGAAAGGCTGTTTACAGAATGATAGTGGCAGAAAATGCGGTATCGGCGTTCAGGGCAAAGGCAGGTACGCTGATGAAAGCCTTTGCGGATCAGTACGGTACGGATATTGAATACAGAACCGATTTTGTTTATCGCGGTGAAAGTGCGGAAAACGATATTCCGGAAATACTTATCGGAAAGACAAACCGTCCCGAAAGTATATCCGCTATGGAAAAGATAAATGATCCCGGAGAATTTTACATAGATATATCCGGATGCAAGATCACGATAGCGGCGGCGAATGTTGATGCACTGGAAGCTGCGCTCGGCGTTTTTATATCTGCTGTTAAATCAATGCCGGATAACGGCAAAACCCTTTACATTGATAAGGACATGGCTCTTTCCGGTAAAGTTGACATAAAGGAACGACTCGTATTGCTGGCAAATCAACGTGCGTCCGAAATACAGGTGCATGATATCTCGCGGGGCAATTTCGGAACCGCAACGCTTGTATGGAAATACAAAACCTCGGAATACAATATTGCAGGGCTGAAAACACGCATTCATCCCGAGTACGGTCAGGTCATAATTGCGGCGTACGGCGGCAGCAGTGCACTCATGGTCTCCTATCCCGAAGGCAAGCTGATATGGAGTACAAATCAGACTGCGGCAAATCCGCATTCGCCCGAATATATCCCGACGGAAAACGGCGGCGTTATTGCCGTTGCGGCATCTACGGGAAATGAAGTCAGATTTTTTGATGAAAAAAGCGAAGCTGTCAAATATTCTCTTCCCTTTCAGGATTCGCACGGTGTGCTTTGGGATCCGAACGGAAAATGTCTTTGGGTGATCGGCAGAACGTCGATGAAGGCTTATACGGTCTCAAAAAATGCCGAGGGTGTCATCGCTGTCGAACCGATTGAAGGAAAGCAATACAGCATTCCGTCCGACTATGCACACGATCTCCAGCCCGTTTACGGAGACAAGAATCTGCTTTGGGTAACTACATCCTCAGCGGTTTATCAGTTCGACAAAACCACAGGCAAATTCTCGACCGATTTTCAGGGAATATATAAAAATCTCAAAATAACCACAAAGAATATCAAGGGTATCGGAAACTTTGAGGACGGCACGGTAATATCCATGTACCCGGACGGCAGCTTCAAATCCTGGACTACGGGAAAGCTTCAGGCAGCCGTTTTGAGAGACGGAAAATACTACAATGAAGTCATTTCGGGTGCGGGAGAAAGCTACGGATTTTACAAATGCAGAGTATTTGTCCCGGAATATCAATAATTTCCGCGAAGCGGCAAATTCAAAAAGCTCAAAAATACAATAATAAATATCGAAAGGACGCTCACGTCGGCATAAGCTTTACGGCGGAAGCGGTATTACGGTAATGCCGACAAAAAACACATCAACAAATATAATTTCAGAGGCAGATCTGCGCAAGCAAATAAAAAACGAAATGCCGTCGGGTGCATATCTCCTGTTCGGAGAGGAAGACTATCTGAAAAACTACTGCGCCGATATGATAAAAAAAGCCGTCTCCTATGAGCCGGCATATGCGATATTCAATGAAATATCAATCGATCCGATGGATCTTACGCCATTTGATCTTGAGACCGTTCTTATGTCTCTCCCTATGGGGATAGAAAAAAAGATAATAACCATCAGAGGACTTTCTTTTTCGGGCATGAAACCGAATACTCTTGACGAGCTGATCGCCTCAATATCCCTTATAAAAGAGCTGGATCACAATGTATTGGTCATTACCGTTCCTCCGGATGAAATTGACACAGGAAAGTTGCCGTCACGACCGTCTACGATTCTGAAAAGGCTGTCAGAGTGCATGACGCTTGTGTATTTTTCCGAGCAGACGCCGTCGAAGCTCATGGCGTGGGCGGGCAGACATTTCGGTCATTTCGGGGTCAGCGCAACGCAGGATATATGTTCAAGGCTTATAAACCGTTGCGGCAAATCAATGTATATTCTTTCATCCGAGATTGAAAAGCTTTCGTACTATGCGCTTTCTATGGGCAGAAACGAGGTCATGGCTTCTGATATTGAAGCGGTTACCTCTGCGGAGCTTGATTGCGACACGTTTGCACTTACAAACGCGATAGTTGCGGGCGACAGAACCGCCGCTATGAATGTTCTTGAAGTCCTGCGATTCAGGCGTACAGAGCCCTCGATGATAGTCGGTGAGGTAGCATCAACACTGTATTCAATGGCGCGCGTTGCCGCCGTATCCGAGCATACGGGAGACGCCGCATCAATAGCCGCCGCTACCGGCATACATGAATACAGAGTCGGTATGTATCTCCGTGCACTCGGGGACATCAGTCATGGTAAGGACAGGAGGCAGCGGATATTTGACGCAATCGAGCTATGCTCGGATGCCGACGCGCGTCTTAAAACTCAGGGTGCCAAGGATTACGAACCAGTCGAACGTATGCTTTGCAGTATATGATCATTTTTCATAAAGAACATTTCAAAAAAGGCAAAATTGCTTTTGAAAATACGGTCAGCGACAATCGGTCTGCTGACCTTTTTATATATGTTATGCTCGTATAGGCTTTATACTTGTCCGTATGTGGCGTTCTTTCCGTGCTTTCGGAAGAAGTGACGTTCAAAGAGTGAATCGGATATGTTTGCGGTGTTACCTTGCGGCAAGGATAGACTGAAATACGCCAGCTCGGCAACCCTCTCCGCTATAAGTGCATTCTGCACGGCTCCGCCGGCATTTTTCCCCCATGAAAATACGCCGTGTGATGCCACCAGCACGGCAGGGGTGGTATTCGGGTCTATGTTGTTGGTGGCAAAGCATTCGGCAATGACCTTGCCGGTATTTTTTTCGTATTCGGAAGCTATCTCATCGCTTTTCATATCTCTTGTGCACGGGATATTGCAAAGAAATGTATCCGCATGAGTCGTACCGAGCGTCGGAATATCGCTTCTTGCCTGCGCAAATGCAGTGGCATAGGTTGAGTGGGTATGTACGACGCCGCCTATATCCGGAAAGCTGCGGTACAGCTCAATATGCGTTGCAAGATCCGAGGACGGCTTCATTCCGTCTTCTACTTGTCTGCCGTCCGTATCGACAAAAACTATATTGTCGGCAGTCATTTTATCATACGGCACTCCGGATGGTTTGATAGCGATAATTCCGAGCTCCCTGTCTATTTCTGAGGCGTTTCCCCATGTCAGGCAGACCAATCCGTATTCTACAAGCTCAAGGTTCGCAAGAAGCACTCTGTTTTTCAGCGCTGTCATTCTGTCGCTGAGCATTTTCGCATTTTTAAAGCTATTGAGATCCATATATTCTCCCCACGTTTTATATCTTGACAGGCTGTCGATTTATTATTATAATTATAGTAACAGTATGAAAAGAAAAAGTCAACCCTTGGCGAAAAAGCAGGTAAAAAATCAAAATTCAGCTCAATATTGAGCAGAACGGGGCATATAATGAAAGCAAATGAGCGTGAAGTCGAAATAATGAATATACTGAAAGAGCGAAAATTCATAAGCGTTCAGGCGCTCTCAGACGAGCTTTATACAAGCCCGTCAAGCATACGCCGCAGTCTTACGCGGCTTGAAGCCGGCGGATTGGTAAAAAGGAGCTACGGCGGAGTATTACTTTGCGATGACGGGCGCACGGCAGCCTGTCCCGATGTAAGACTTGAAAAGCAAAAGAATGAGAAAAAAAGGATAGCGAAAAAGGCTGCCGCGCTTCTGCACGATGATATGACGGTTTTTCTTGACGGTTCAACTACGGCGGGATATCTGGCTGAACACATCACGGAATTTCACGGGATCACCGTATTTACGAATAACATCCGCACTGCCGCCGCGCTCATTGAAAAAGCAGTCAACACCTATTTTATAGGCGGATATCTGAAGGGCTTTGCTCCGGTTGCGGTGGGCAGCTTTGCCGAGCAGATGATTGACGGGTTAAATGCAGACATATTTTTCTTTTCCTCGCTTGCGCTTTCCGATGACGGCGTGATATCCGATTGCTCTCCCGAGGAGACCTCTTTGCGTTCAAAAATGTTTTCGCATTCGCGCAAGCGTATTTTTCTTTGCGACAGCAGCAAGTTTCACAGGATATCTACCTTCAGGCTATGCACGCTCGATGACGTTGATGCCTTTATATCTGACTGTGACCAAAGCTGCAAATAGGCGAATGTATTCAATGCAAAAACAGAGATCTGCACATTTTCGTGTGCAGACCTCTGCTTTTATTCAATCTATACTCAAAGTATCGGCAAATCAAACGGTCTGCCAATACTGCATATTCTTAGGGGTTTTATGTAAATATATATAAAATCCGTTCAGGAAATATGAGTTTAATCAAATATCTGTTTTTTTCTGTTTAAGCAGCCGTTACCGAAAAATATCGGTATGCGGTTTTTATTTTGCATAATCGGTAGCGCGGCTTTCCCTGATAACATTGATCTTTATCTGTCCGGGATATCTTACCTCGTTCTGAATCTTCAACGCCATTTCGTGAGCGATGAGCACCATACCTTCGTCGGTTACTGCTTCAGGCTTTACCATAACGCGCAGTTCTCTGCCCGCCTGGATAGCATAAGCCTTTTCGATTCCGTCGAAGCTTTCGGCAATCTCCTCGAGCTTTTCAAGACGCTTGATATAGTTTTCCATATCCTCGCGACGTGCGCCCGGTCTTGCAGCCGAGATCGCGTCCGCAGCCTGTACCAATATTGCGATAATTGTCTGAGGCTCGACATCGTTATGATGCGCCTCAATTGCGTGAATGACCTCGCGGCTTTCTTTGTAACGCTTTGCCAGCATAACGCCTATCTCAACATGGGAGCCTTCGACATTATGCGGTGCAGCTTTTCCGATATCGTGGAGCAGTCCCGCGCGTCTTGCAAGTGTGCTGTCAACGCCGAGCTCGTCTGCCATTATACCGGCAAGCAACGACACCTCAAGCGAGTGCTGAAGCACATTCTGTCCGTAACTTGTTCTGTAACGCAGACGTCCGAGTATTCTTATAAGCTCAGGATTTATCCCCTGTACGTTAGCCTGTGTGGCAACACGTTCGCCCGCCTGTTTCACAAGTGTGTCTACCTCTTTTTTGGCCTTCTCTACCATCTCTTCGATTCTTGCAGGATGTATTCTGCCATCTGCAATAAGACGTTCAAGAGCAAGTCTTGCGACCTCACGCTTTACCGGATCGAAGCCGGAAAGCGTTATAGCCTCCGGGGTATCGTCAATTATAAGCTCAACGCCAGTTAGCGTTTCAAGCTTCTGAATATTACGGCCTTCTCTGCCTATTATTCTTCCCTTCATCTCTTCAGACGGAAGCGTTACGACCGATATTGTAGCCTCTGCCACATGGTCGGCGGCGCATCTCTGAATTGCGAGTGAAAGAATGTTTTTCGCCTTTGCTTCGGCTTCTTCTTTATACTGTGTTTCGTATTCATCAAGCTTATGAGCTATTTCAGACTGAAGCTCTGCTTCAACTCTGTTCATAAGCTCGTCTTTTGCCTGTTCAACAGTATATGATGAAATTTCCTCAAGCTTTGCAATGTGACTCTCAAGCACTTCGTCAAGTTGAACCTTGATTTTATCAAGCTCTGCGTTTTTCTGATCGAGCTGTTCATTCTTACGATCAAGTGTTTCGCTCTTTTTGTCGAGGCTTTTTTCCTTGGAATCAAGAGTTTTTTCCTTGGAATCAAGGTTTTCTTCTCTTTGTGCCAAGCGCCTTTCCGATCTTGAAACTTCGGCACGCCGCTCTTTGATATCGCGGTCGGCTTCATTTTTCTGACGCAGAATATCTTCCTTGGCTTCAAGCAATGCTTCTTTTTTCATTGTTTCCGCTGTATGTGTCGCATCGTCCTTGATACGTTTGGATTCAGCCTCGGCGGAACCGATCTTCTTTTCAGCTGATTTCTTTCGCGTCAGCCAACCGATAAAAACACCGATGCCCAAACCGACAACAAGCGAAGCTACAATAGCAATGATTGCTACTGTCAAGTCCATTTCTTTCGCACCTCCTTATTTATTTTTTTAATGATCTATATGCCCGCTTAAACACACTAAGTGCATTATATTAAAGCATATTATTATTTTACAATATTACTCCCGTTTTGTCAAGGCTTCATATTGAAAATTTACAACTGATTAAGATACAGATTAAACCGTAGGTCGGGACTGTATTTTTGTTTTGTCAAAAAAGCATGACCTGCAACACGCAAGCCATGCTTTTTATTTGATCTTAATTGCTGAAATTAATTTAAACGCGGTGTCCGAAATAATGACATACCAGCCATTTCGGGAAAGGCAATTTCCTTATAGACGACTTATAAAGCGTCAGATAAAGCTTGGCCAGCGTTTTAATCTCTTCTTCTGACATCTGACCGCCGAATTCCTCAGCGGCAACCGAATCAAGTATTTTACCGATACGGACATCACTTACAGGCGTTTCCTTTTTCTTTCTGCCCTTTCTCTTAAGCTTTTTCATAAGCTTCTTTTCTTCGGCTTTGTCCTTTGAACCCGCGCGAAGCAGCTTTTCAAGCATTTTCTCTTTGAATGTCAGGTCTTCATCCGAAATTGCTACCGGAATCACGCCAACGTCGGTTTCTCCGTATTCCGTTCCGTTCGTATCTGCATATGTATCTTCTCCGTCGTCAGCCTCAAAGTCTATCGGAAGCTTCACATCATATTCAGTCGCATGACCGAGTATGGGCTCATATTCAAGCGACAGTCGCTTTGCATATTCGTCGCGGAATTCTCCTTTTTGCGGTGCGCTCCCGTAAAGCTTCAGAAGCTTGTTTGTTTTATCTATCAGCGTCACTGCGGTATCGCGTCTGTCATCCGGAAGAATTATGCCGTTTATGAGCTTCTCGGTATTCTTTATGTTCTTTTTGGTCGCGCCGTGTGCCTTCAAAACAATTGTCAATACGGCACTCAAAACAATGATACCTGAAAGAGAAGCCGCCGATATGCGCAATATTCTGTCATACAAAGCATCGTAATAATTTGCCATTTCAAGCAGATTATTTATCGGAGCCGCAAGCTCCTTTGCCTCATTATAAAGGAAATTCGCGGTGGGAATAAATCTGTATTCGGCAAATTCCTCTTTGGTAATCTTTCCGCTTACGACCTCATCAAGCTTTGCGTCAAGCTCTTTATATCTCTTATAATAGTCATCGTACCGTTCTTTAAGCGTTGCAAGAGTGTTGCGTTCATTCTTTGTAAACCAACCGAAAAATCTTGCAAATTCAGTTTCAAGTGTGGTAAATGAAGTATTGTATCCCGAAAGCATAGACTGAATATCATAAAGATATTCGTACTCGCTTTCAAATTCGTTTTCCTTACTTGTTCCGGGATCCACAGAGGGATTGCTCGGTGTTGTGCCTATTCCGTCGGTGTACATACCGTCGTAATATATCGGCACACATTCGTATTGGATCCAGCCTACGCCGTCGAACCAGACCTCAATCCATGCGTGAGCGTTTTTATCCTTGACCGTTCCGCTGTATCTGAAGTCCTTTTTCAGGTATCCGCGATTGTACGAAAGATTATCAAGCACATATCCTTCTACATATCTTGTGGGAATTCCGCATTTGCGTAAAAGCACTGCCGCAGTAGACGCGAACTGTACACAATAGCCCTGTTTCTGAGTTGAAATAAAATTCTCAATACCTGTCAATGACGGATCGGAGGGGTTGGTCGGGTCAAGTGTATATTCGAAATTGTCGCACATCCAATCTATTATCGCCATGACGAGGAGATGTCTTTCCTCGTATATGCTTGCCGACGTTGAATTACGTTCGGCAGCAGCTGCGGTATTCAGGGAATACGGATCTTTTTCCGATCCTGCGGCTCTGTTTATGATATCCGCAAGCGCGGCATCGAAGATCGGGCTGTCGGTAAAGCCGAGGTAAGTATTATAGACAAAATCGTTATAAAGTCTGTCCACATAATAAAGGTAGTCGATCGACGATCTTTCCTCTGCCGTCATTTCGTTGCGGTATTTTTTGAATATTTCGTACAGATATGTATTGTCCGCGTAGCCGACAACGCCCTCGGTGACCTCGCCATCCACCGTATCATCGGGCGTCGGTAGCGAAACATCAAAATCGGGATCCTTTTTATATTCTTCGATCAGGGATTTATTCAGATTGTATTTTGCTATCAGCTCGGCGACATTTTTATACCAATCGCTCTTTTTCTGCGTTGTCACATAAGATACCGTTGCGTATGCCGATTCATTTTTAAAAGCTCTGCCGGTATATATACCGTCGAAAAAGTTGACATAGGTCATTTTGCTTTTTTCCTCGGAGCCGTAGTCGCGGAGTCCGAGCGAGCTATCGTAAAATGCCGGGAAATATGTGTACATACTGTTGGTCTTATTACGTTTTATATTGACCTGCATTGCCACAAATCCGTAGTTTCTGAAGGCGTAATATCTGCTTACATAATCGGAATTGTCAAATATCCCCGGTATCATAAGGTCATAGAAATTCTTAAAGACCGTTTCCTTAGGGGTGTAGTTTGTGCCGAACAGTGAGCGATAGCTGTTAAGCGTTTCCTCATCGACCGCAAGCCACGAACCGTCTTTATAATCAACGCCTATCCAGCCGCGGAGATAAATATTAGTGTTATATTGAGTGTCGATCTCAAAAACAGTCTCACCGGTAAATTCGTTTTTCTTTGCCTGTGTGTCGCGCGGTTCGAAATTTTCCTTTTCGTTTGCATAATCAAGCAGATCGAGCACCGGATCGTCGCCACGCAGTAGTGCGGTTATATACTCGCGGTATTTTTCAAGCCGCTCCTCAACACTCTTGAAAGAGACAAACTGCTTTTCGATGCTTGCGGCGGGGATGACCAGCGCTATCATAATTACAAGGAATGTTGCAAATGCCGCAAAGCCGCCTGCAGCGCATCTTGAAGCGGTAACGGTATTTTCGCGTTTGTTTGTATTACCGAGCGCCTTTTTTAGGCTCTTTTTCTTCTCCTTGGCTTCAAAAAGCTCCCGGCTTTTTTTATCACGCGCGTTACGTTTTTTCAGTTCAAGCTCGCGCTTTTCTTCAGCAGACGTTTTTTTGCCGTTTCGGCGCGCTTCTCTTTCCGCGGCTTTTCTCTCTTTTGCTTCGGCTCTTTCCTTTTTTGACTGCTCGGAGCGTTTTTGCTTTTCTGCTTTTTTCTCAAGTTTTCTTTCGGCTTTGAGATGCTTGCGTTCCTCCTTCGGATCGGCAAGCTCCCGATCTCTAAGCAACGCCTCCGCATCTTCTCTCTGCCATTTTTTAGGCTTTGAAAACACTCTGTCGTAAGCAAACATCACCACAACTCCGCAAAGCGCGGCGATAAGGAAAGCGAACGCCCAGTTTGATCTCGGGATATTATAGGTAAGCACGACTGTTATCGGTGCGCTTACCGCAATAAGCGGCACTATCATGCCGGGTATGGTTATACGTTTAATAAGAAACGGCACAAGTGCCAAAGCAAAGACGGCACATATTACGGCGGCGCCTGTATTCAGAAGCTCTTGCTTTGTATAGCTGCTATTGTTTACTTCTATCTGATATTTTATGAATCCGTAGTATTTTGCGTCTATAAGCCTTTGAAGTGCGGCGTTATAATATGTAATGACACCGTCCGCTATCGGCAGTTTGAAAAATGCAAGTACTCCGAGTGCCGCGGTCGTTGCAAGACACGGGATTATTGCCTTTTTCGAAGCATACATAAATGAAAATATCAATGCAAAGAAAAGCGTTGACAGGAACGAATACAGAAACAGCTTCCCCACGGGCAAAAGTGCCTGTTGCCTGTCCATCGTAAGGGTCGGCTCGCCTATTCTGAATGCGTTTGAAACAAAGAAGACAAGCCCGAAAACCGTAAGCATTATAACGGCAAATCTCATAAGATATCCGACCGCAACAATAACACCTGACTTTTCGGAATAATCCGGAGGCATTATAAGCGCTCTGTGGTTTGTATCGGGGATACCCTGTTTTCTATGTTTCCGAGCATTGCCGTCCTTTACACCCGTTTTTTCGGATGTATCGGATGTATCTGTCGGATCTGATATATTCGATAAGGTCTTTTCTCTATGCCCGTCCTGATTGTTTGTGCCGCCGAAAGCGGTATTTTCGACGCTTAACCTTTTGTTTTCTTCGTTCGGCATAATAAATAAAACCCGGTTCCTTTCTTAAATATTCCTGCTCTTAATATTCTGCAAAGATCAAACGATTATTCGGATCCCGCAAGAATATGCCTGCAATGCGTATCAATAGATTTATCAGATACGCCGCATGGATTTATTTTCGGCTTTATACTCCGCAAGGCTCAGTCCCTTGGCGGACAATTCATTGCGGCAGCCTTCAAGGTAAAGTCTGCGTTCCTTCGGGAAGGCGAATCTTTCGTCAGTGCAACAGAGCATTATCTCGGAGCTTCCGTAGCTTGACGCGTCGTTGAGATTTGACATTTCGCAAAAGTCGCGCATGGTCTCGGTATCCATAGATGCCGTAACAAATATCTGCTTTATGCTCTGGCTGTCCTGTATCATTGCCGACAGCTCGGTAACGGAATTTTCCTTCGGGCAGATTGGCGCCGTAACAAATCGGTCAAACATTGAAAGGAAATCTTCAACGGATTCAAGAACATATCCGAATGCTCCCGCCATAGCCCTGTCATCAAACCAGACAAGACAACACGCATTACCGTTTCTCAGCTCACGCAAAACCACGGCGACGGTCAGTTCAATAACTCCGTCTGCGCAGTATTCGTTCATATCTTCATAATACCTTTCATCGGCAAGCACATGGGCAAGCTTGCTGTCCGGCCTTTCGGCATTGAAGGTACTTTGGCTGTTGAATTCAAGTAATGAAACGCCGAAGCCGTCGGAATTCAGAGTCACGCCTGCCTGCTTTTTTGAATTACCTGCATTTTCGTCATTTTCTTTATTTTCAAGAGCAGCTTTCATAGCGCGCTTGCTTTTGCGATGTCTGCGCCTTTCGGCGGTGGCAATCTTTCCGAGCGCCTCCGCTCTTACTTCTTTGTTTTCAAGATATTCTTCAAGCGCGTCATCGGAAATATCCCTTATATTTGCATTTTGATCTTCGGCGCGGTTTCCTAAAGCTACAGATCTTGCGGCTGCTTTAACAGTACTTCTCATATCTTCCCCGGAAGCTTTGTTCGGACTTTTGCAACCCTTTCCGATCTTGGCGGAGCCCGTCTTTTTGGCTTTTCGATCGGCTTTAGACGCGTTTGTGTCGGCGCTCTTAAGCTTTTCCTCTCTCAGCTCGCCGTCGCCTGCCGGTTCTTCATCGGGATAGCGTCCCGAAAGATCGGAAAATATATAAGTCATGCGTGAAACGCCGGTATTGTAGTCTTTTACGACCAGCTCCTCGGACTTTAATGAGAGCTTCCAATGTATGCTTTTCAGACCGTCGCCCGGGCGGTAGTCTCTTATGTCGCTTACCTCAAGTCTGTCAAACGTATACGGTGAGCGCTGAGTTTTTTCTGCGGAATCGGACACGGCGTCCCCATCCGAATCTTCAAGTAAAAGCTTTCTCGGCAGGACAGTCACCTCCATTATGCTATCAACATCGACTCGCACCCTGAAAAATCTGAAAGGATCGTAAACATACAGACATTCTACCCCGATATCATAGTTCCCGCGGAATCGGAATTTAACCGTGTTTTTTACCGTGTATGACGACAGCGGAAACATTGATACCTTCATAATTCTTTCGCTGCATCGGACGCAATTCTTCTGCGGAAGCAATACCACTGCCTCTACGAAAGGATACGGAAGTATGAATTCATTTATTATCCTGAAATCGTATGTAACGTCCTCAAGCTTTTCGACGCGTGTATATTCCTCGGTTGAATATGCGCGGATCGCACCTCCGGCGCTCAAAGCGTAAATAAGCATTACGACCGGTATAAGCAACACAAACCAGAAGAACAGATTTGAAGCCTTTGATTGCAGAGTCTGAGTAAATACTATGGCAAATGCCAGCAAGGCGACGTAAAAGAAGAAACGCTTTGTCAAAGACATCCGAGGATAACTCTTTACCTGTTTTTTATCGGCACTTTTTTTTCTTTTTCTTTGTTTTTTCATCCGACAAATCCTTCCTCCGTTTTCAATTGTGTCTTATTGTGATCCGAAGCCGAAGCTCCGATCGCCGTCAGACTGATATATATTCCGGACGCTTTCATCTTTTGCCTTTATAAGGCACATCCGTTGTACGCAGAATCTCGGTCAGCACCTCATCGACCGTAATCCTCTCAAGCTTTGCCTCCTGGCTGAGTATAAGCCTGTGACCTATTGCGAATCTGAAAAGTCCTGCGATATCGTCGGGGAGCACATAGTTTCTGCCCTTTATGAAAGCGTATGCCTGAGACAGGTGCATAAGTGCGACAGACGCGCGGGGGCTTGCTCCGAGAAGCAGTTTTTTATGCTTTCTGGTCGCTGCCACAAGTCTGACTATATATGAATAAAGCTCGTCGTCTATATTTACGTCTGACGCTATTTTGCATATTTTCCTGAGCTCATCCTTGGTAAGCACACATCTGACATCGTTTATGGGGTTTGCTCCCTTACGCGCCTTGACTATGTTTACCTCCTCGGCAAATGTAGGGTATCCCATAGAGAGCTTAAGTGCAAATCTGTCGAGCTGTGCCTCGGGAAGCGGGTATGTACCGACATATCCGGCAGGATTCTGCGTAGCTACAACCATAAACGGCTTGGGAATTTCATATGTAACGCCGTCGACGGTGACCTTGCCCTCCTCCATTGCTTCAAGGAGCGCGGACTGTGTTTTCGGCGAGGCACGGTTGATCTCATCGGCAAGCAGAAGATTGCACATAACGAGACCTTTACGGAATTCAAAGTCCTCTTTACTGCGGTTGTAGACGTTGAAGCCCGTGATATCCGATGCCATAACATCAGGGGTAAACTGTGCGCGGTTGAAGTCAAGTCCCGTTACCTTTGCTATTGTTGCGGCAAGTGAGGTTTTACCTGTACCGGGAACGTCTTCGATAAGAACGTGCGAACCGGCAAGCATTGCCGTCAGAAGCAACACTATCTCGGTTCTCTTTCCGAGAACCACCTTTTCTATCTCATCGATAGCCTGGATGACCTTTTTCTGAGCACTCAGAATGCCTGCATTCTCGGCATCTGCGTTTTCGTTGCGGTTTATATTGATATTTTGTTCTGTCCCGTTCATGCGTTTATCTTTATCCTTTCATATTAAAATAAATACCTGATTATCACTAATACAGTTTTACCTGAAAATTATATCATAAATATTAAAATATTGCAACAGTTCAGTCGTTCATAATCGGGAAAATTTGTGTATTTTTACTGTCATCCGAGCAAAAAATTCATCTGCGGTGTTGCAGTTTATATTTTTCGTTCAAACTTATGTCAATTTCCTTTTCGACAAAATATGATGATAACAGAATGCGGACTTATAGCCGCTGCGGGCTTTACCATTTATGAGTAGCCCACGGCATACAGATACCGGCGTTCAGAGTATCCGAAAAATGTATAAATTTTATTTTCGGTGATTAAAGCGCCGCAACGCAAGTCAAAAATATAGTTGCGTTACATTTCGGAATTAAAATTATCAAAAAATCTGAAAGGAACATCAACATAGAAATGAGTATAAAGCGGGGAGATATTTATTATGCCGATCTTAGTCCTGTTGTCGGATCCGAGCAGGGCGGTCTGCGACCGGTACTTATTATTCAGAATGACATAGGAAACAAATACAGTCCGACAGTAATTGCGGCAGCCATCACGTCAAAGCTCGGGAAAACACGCTTACCGACTCACATTGACATTCATGCCGATGCCGTAGGGCTTGCAAAAGATTCGGTCGTGTTGCTTGAGCAGATACGCACGCTTGACAAGCGCAGGCTGAAGGAAAAGATGGGACATCTTGACAACGACATGATGTATGCAATAAATTCGGCGATCGCCGTCAGCTTCGGGCTTGGGGAATATATACCGGTGCCGATAACCGTGACGCTTGATCCGGAAAGCGTCGAGGGCGGCACCATGCCCGAGCCGCCCACGGGCGGCGGGGCTTTGATGTGATCGGCAGAGGTCCAGGCGGTTTATATCGGTTACAAAACCGACCAAAAAATGATTAAAGAATTGAAAGAAAAAATGCCAAAATGTAAAATTTAACAAATTATGCCTTTGATTGCACTTTTTCGTATTGACAAAAGCCCGGGTATGCGTTACAATGATATCAAATAATTTATTTTTAACAGGAGATTACTGATATGGCACTTGTTACAACAAAAGAAATGTTTAAAAAGGCATATGCCGGCGGATACGCTATCGGCGCATTCAACATAAACAATATGGAAATCATCCAGGCTATCGCCGAGGCTGCAAAAGAGGACAACTCCCCTGTTATCATGCAGGTTTCCGCAGGAGCAAGAAAGTATGCGCGTCACGCATATCTTATGAAGCTCGTTGAAGCAGCTATCGAAGATACCGGTATTGATGTAGCGCTCCACCTTGACCACGGCGCAGATTTTGACATCTGCAAATCCTGCGTTGACGGCGGCTTCAGCTCTGTAATGATCGACGGCTCAAGATTCTCATTTGAAGAAAACATTGCAGTTACCAAAAAGGTAGTTGAATATGCACACGCTCACGGCGTTGTTGTTGAAGGCGAGCTCGGTAAGCTTGCAGGTATTGAAGACGACGTTAAGGTTCATTCCGACGACGCTATGTTCACGGATCCCGATGAGGTCGAAGAATTCGTAACCCGCACAGGCGTTGACTCACTCGCTATCGCTATCGGTACATCACACGGTGCATACAAATTCAAGCCCGGTCAGAAGCCGCAGCTCCGCTTCGACATTCTCGAGGAAATTTCAAGAAGACTTCCCGAGTTCCCGATAGTTCTTCACGGTGCTTCCTCAGTTCCGCAGGAATTCGTAAAAGAGATCAACTCACTCGGCGGCAACCTTCCGAATGCTATCGGTATTCCGGAAGATATGCTCCGTCAGGCTGCAAAGATGGCTGTATGTAAGATCAATATCGACTCCGATATCAGACTTGCAATGACAGCAGGTATCCGCAGAGTTCTTGCAAATCAGCCCGAAGTATTTGACCCCAGAGCTTACCTCACAGTAGGACGCGACGAGGTTAAGAAGATGGTTAAGCACAAGATCGAAACTGTTCTCGGTTCACAGAACAAGGCATAAATCTTATTCGTTTGTTTGACAGACAAACATTGAAGCCTTACAGGTCGGTCTCGGACTGCTCCTTTATGTGTCGGCAGACGGCGCGTGGGCAGAATGAGACCGACTTTTATTTAAGTTTTTTTAATTACCGTCGTAAGCAGTTGCTTGCGGATGTTTACGTTAAAATCCGAAATGTACATAAATGCTATGCGGGGAGAGGTACATGAAGCATACCGAAAAATACTTTACAAAATTTCACGATTCAGATGCGTCGCGTCTTTTGCGGCCGTCCGCGATATTCACCTATATGCAGGAAACTGCCAATATGCAGTTTTTCCGCAGCAATATGTCGCTTGAAAAAATCCGGGACGAAAAAGGGCTTGCCTTCATTCTAAGCCGTATGGCTGTCGATATATATGAGCCTATCCGTCCTTTCGAAGAAATAGACGTTTCGACATGGACCTGCCCTTCAAAGGGATATGTTTTCAACCGTTGCTTTGAAATATGCAGTCACGGAAGGGTTGTCGCCCGATCCGAGTCCGTATGGGCGCTGTTAAGGCTGGATACGCACAAGATCGAACGGATAGAAAGCACGGATTTCATGGGACTTTTTGAAAACGAACCGATGATTGAGACGGATATGCCGATAAGATTCCGGATCACCGAGCCCGAAAAGCTCGAAAAGGTTGCGGAACGCAAGATTCTGTATTCCGATATAGACTACAATATGCACATGAACAACACTCATTATCCGGATATGCTTTGCGACTATATTCCCGGCATGGAAAAGCGCACGGTCACGGGAATGTCATTTGCATGGATGCAGGAGGCTCATTACGGAGCCACGGTCGATATTTACAGGATTGAAGCAGAAGACGAGCCGGGTACATTCTTTTTCCGCATCTGCGGCGAAAACGATACCGTACCTAAAATAGAGGCAAAGATAAAGACGATTTATACGGACGATATCAGGGAATAAGAGTGTTTGGTAAAAATAAACCAAAGGGCTTGTCATTTAAAATATTTTGTGATATACTGTTAATGTTTCGGATATTTCAAAACCTGGAGGGCGGTAATCATGAAAAAGGACGTACAGACCGAAAAATATATAAAGCTTACGCTTGACAGGCGGGAAGGCAATTTTGCCGTCTGTATAGCCTCTGCGGATGATGAAAACAAAGAAGAAAGAATATATGACATCCCGCTTGACAGCGACGCCTCGTCGCTCCTGATGGAGATACCCGAAGGGAATTTTTTCATTGCCGAAACGGATCAGGAAGGCAATTTTGTCCGCGTTGTCGATCTGCTTGAGAAAGAAAATCAAGCCGAACGCACACGCCGTGCCGAGCTGCGCGCAAAGCTGTTTGCAAAGTCTAAAAAGCACAACTGATCTGATTTTTACAGGCAACATAAAAGCAGCAAAAGATATTTGAAAGGATACGGTTCAAAATGTCAATAAGTTTAAATATATCCCGCTTTGTCACCGCGCTTGCGGCGGAAGCAACCTCCGCAGCCGAAGTGATCACAGGTTCCGCAGGCAGTGAAACAGGCTCGGACGTCGGCACTGTTATTAAGCAATCATTTCTTGACAACGGACTTTGGGGAAAGATAATTCAGGGGGTAAAGCAATATCAGGCATGGCACTATGCGGTGTTTATTCTTTTCTGGCTGATTATCATTTTTGTTCCGTATTTTATCGGAAGCTTCAACTTTGCGATAATCACGTCAAAAAGACTGTATCACGATGATATCAGAAAATACGGAAGCAAAAATGCGGGTCTTACAAATATGTACCGTGTTTACGGAAAGAAGGGTGCGATATATACTTTGATCGGCGATTCGCTCAAAGGAATGATATGCGCCGTTATCGGATACGTTTTTCTCGGATATACAGGTGCGTATGCCGCTTCATTCTTTTGCATTATCGGTCATATGTTCCCTATCTATTACAAATTCCAGGGTGGAAAGGGCGTGCTTACCGCCGCGGGAGCGCTTCTTTTGCTTGATCCGCCGATATTCCTTATATTATTTGCGATCTTTGCCATTATTGCGCTGTCGACGAAATACATTTCACTTGCTTCGATAATGAGCATGATGCTCTACCCTCTTATTTTGTCGAGACTTCGCGGCAACGGTGCGCCGGTGATATTTGCTTTTCTCATTGCCGCAAGCGTGGTCTTTATGCACCGTTCGAATGTAAAGCGGCTTTGGAACGGCAAGGAAACCAAGTTTTCATTCAAACAGAAAACGAATGATGCTGCAGACAGCAATGGTCCCGCAAGAGACAAGCCCGAAAAAAAACGGCGTTGAATTTTTAAAGCCTTTAAAGCTCTGTTCTTTATTTACAGACCGATTATACCTTGTTTTTTCGGTCTGAAATTAAAATAAAGTTTAAAATTATTAAACTGAACTAAAACAGGAACCGACATTTTATAAAATAAATTTCAATCATTTAAACATTTAAACAGATCTTCTTATCCCGGAGGCTTATATGTCCGAAAGACTGTCGCAACATATCGATAATACGATCGTACAAAATTCAAAATACTTATCCGTCTGCCGCGCTCTGACCGAGCTCGCCATAGCAAAGCAGCTCAAAAAAGCGGTTTTTTCAAAGCCGTCTGACTTATCCGGCGGCTTGCTCAAGGTCGTTCTGACTCCGAAGCTTATTTCCGGAAAAATTATGCTTCAGGCAGAAAGCTTCAGAAGCGATAACAAGGTAATGCACAACAACTTTTCTTTGGATGCCAAAGCTACCGCCCGGACAGTAAATGAGATTTGTGCGCTTGCGGAAAAATTTTTGCAGGTAAATGTCATAGGCACAAATGCCGACGCCGAGCTGCGCTGCTCAAAATCCGGCAAGATAACCGTAAGCGGGTTGTCAAAGCTTACGGGCAGCATTGCCGACGGAATTGTCAACGGAATTGCTAACGAAAAATCCGTCGGTGGAATCGCCGGAGAAACTGTCCGTATCGACGAAAACAACCGCAAAAAAGTGTATATTCTCGATGGCTCCGAGCCGTTTCTCAGATTGCTCGGTATCAGCGATGCGACGGGAAGAATATATGACAAGAAGCAGCCTAAATTCCGTCAGATCAACAGATTCCTTGAGCATATAAGAGACATATACAAATATCTTCCTGCCGACGGCGAGCTTTTTGTTCTCGATCTTTGCTGCGGAAAGAGCTATCTTTCCTTTGCCGTCTACCACTATCTTGCGAATATTCTCGGCAGGAGCGTGGACATGAGGGGTGTCGATCTCAAGGCAGATGTCATAGCCTATTGCTCGGACGTGGCGAAAAAGCTCGGATTTGACGGGCTTGAATTTTCCGCGGGAGATATAAACGACTATGCCGTTACAAAGCACCCGAATCTTGTAATTTCGCTTCACGCCTGCGACATAGCCACGGATATAGTAATTGACAAGGCGATAGCCCTTGCTGCGGACGTTATACTTTCCACGCCGTGCTGTCACCATGAGCTGAACCACAAGCTTGACTGTGAGCCGCTCAGATTCATCGCGAAATATTCGATGCTTCGCCAGAAGCTTTGCGATGCCGCAACCGATTCACTCCGTCTCATGAGACTTGAGGCAAACGGATACAGCGTTGATGCGCTTGAGCTGATCGACCCGGATGATACTCCGAAAAACATTTTACTGCGCGGCATCAGAAAACGGGGCTTTGACAGGTCCTCCGCGAGGGCGCAAAGCTTAAGAGAGGAATATGAGAAAACATACAAATTTTTATACGGAAAAAACGCAGACTGAGCGCTTCGGGGACAGATTATATATTATAAAGGCTGTCCTTACCGGCGCCGGCTTCCGGAGCGGAGATAAATATGGGTATCTTTAAAAAAGTATTTAAATTCTGGACAAAAAGCAAAAATCCCGAAAGTCCACGTTACAGGCGCGACATGGCGGAAAAAATAAACGGTCAGCATATAAAATACGTCACCGAGAACAGAAACGGCGTTGATGAAGTGATCGGACGTTCGGGCGGCATAAGCATACGCGATGACGAGCTTATATTATATGCCTCCTCGGAAATAATACTTCGCGCAAAAATCTCAGAGCTTTCGGCATGGGAACTTTTATCGAATGACGGTGTTGTGCTTACGGCGCCTGATCTTGAGCATGACGGTGTCGAACGCACCGTGATCGCGCATTATACATATTACAGAAAATGATATCCGAAAACGACCGGATATAAAATATAAAAAGCGGGAAAACGCTGTGCCGGCTGTAAGGCAAGCGGTTTCCCGTTTTTGTCTTTTTAGTATTTTTCTTTAAATCCGAACTGTTATTTGCTGCCTCTGCCTATATCCTTTCTGGTAATTGCGTGTTTTACCGAGTCGCAGACCCGTTCGGATATAAGGGTGCCGGGGAAAATGAGCATGGTATCGCAATCCCGAAGCTTCGGTACAAGATCTGCTATTCCATTTTCGGTTGCTGTTTCTATAAATTCCGGGCTTTCATCAAAGGATCCGGGAGCCTGTTCCGGCGTTCCGAGTAGGACAACCGCGTCGTATTTAAGCCTCGACATACGTTCAATTCCGAGAGAGACCTCGCGGTATTTCTCCCTGTCTTTGAAAGGCAGGAAAAGATACAGCTTGCCTCCGAGTTCGGAGCGTATATCGGACAATGTTCCGAAGTTTTCTCTTATTCCGTTTACGGTAATCTCATTTGAGATCACTATAACGGGAGTGACCGAGAGTATCACAGTATCGGCAGGCGCTTCGGGTCTGAATTTTGAGATACTGTTTGTCACAGTCTCCGGAGATACATGAAAGCCGTTGCGTCTGAGTGCATCAGCAAGCTCAAGAATCAACGCCGCATATCCCGATACTCTGGGAAACGGTGATCCGATCGGTATCCCGCTGTGTTTACGGTAGGTCAGGGTCGCACCGAGGTAAGTCCTTTTTTCTGTATTTATTTCCGATTTGACCGTTGTTGTCAATCTGACGCCCTCGTTTGCGCACCTTCCGGAAAGCTTTGTAAAGGCTTCGGGATAGCAATTGCCGCAAACGACCTCTTTTATTTCCCTTCGCACGGTTTCGGTCTTTTCGGATATCTTTTCGTCCTCCGGTTCAAGAGCCGAAAACACCGCAAGTGTTGCCGGCGGGAATGCAAACTCCGGAGCGGTATTACTGCCGCCGTATGTATGGCACAAAACCGATATATCGCACGCCGCGTTTTTGAAGCAGACCGCCGCGACGGCATACATTATCTCCTCCAAAGCAAGCTTCGGAGAAATTCCGCGTCTGTAAAGCAGCCAAGCAATCCCTGCAATGCCGTCCTCTGCAAAGGTTCTGCCTTCGCGTGCGTCGGTCATGACAGCCTCATATGCCTTGACTATTCTGCTTTCTGCGCCTGAAACAATGCTGACAGCGGCGGCAAATGTAAGTGCGTCTATTGCTTTTCCGTTGATTCTGATTGAAGAGCAAGGATCTTCTGTCGATATAACATCATACAATGTGCCGACGTTATAATTGTTATCTGTCAATACAGATGACACCATTCTTGCGGTCGTACTTTCTCCGAAACTGCCGCATACGGTTATATTTCTGAGCTTCAGCTGCGGATCACCTATAATACGCAAAAGCAGCTTGAATCTGAACAGCGACAAAGTATGCCCATTTGCTGCACTCGGGGAATTTCTTATATATCTAAGTGCGGAAGCGTATTTCAACCAGCTCACCGCCTTTCGGAACGGACTGACGCGAATATCAATGCACGATCCGGAGGAATTCTTGATGCCCCCGAAAATATCTCTCCGGTCAGCAGATCTCTCGGTTGGTCGCCGTAAAGTCCACGGTCTATAAAGCGCAGGCTTTCGGTTTTATCCCCGGAATTTGCCGCTATCATTACGGTATCGGTTCCGTCGGTGCTTGTTCTCTCAAATGCAATAAGTCCGCGTTCGGCTTTTACGATACGGAAAG
>ERZ824600.905-NODE-905-length-41352-cov-6.581277_pt1 | contig 41352 bp, 38 predicted proteins | sample MGYA00519933_ERZ824600 | MGnify/ENA primary metagenome ERZ824600 (study PRJEB31778, sample SAMEA3449178) | human gut metagenome | biome: human gut; feature: human-associated habitat; material: faeces | place: United Kingdom | collected 2010/2012 ... | reverse complement strand
CACGGCCGGTATCCTGGCCATGGCCTTCATGGGCTTCTCGGGTCTGGTATAGCGTGCGGGCCGGCGGGCCGTCCGGGATCGGATGGCGCCTGTCGCCCTGTGCAGGGAACATGAAAAATCCCCGTCTGCGGACGGGGATTTTTGTTTGCCGAAGCGAAGAGAACGGGGGTATCGGACGTCGGAGCCGCCCTACTCCTCGATGAGGTAGACCCGCTCGTCGCGGCGCTGCATGTGGTAGTGCTCGCGGGCGTACTCCTCCAGGTAGTCGTCGTAGCGCAGCTGTTCGAGCAGGGCGCTGTCCCGGGCGATCTTCTGCTCGTGGCGCGCCTTTTCGCGGTTCAGGGCGTTGATCTGCCGCTTGATCTTCACGGCGTGAACGACGTGGCGTCCGATCACGAAGACCGTGAAGACCAGAATGATCGCCGTGGTGACGATCCAGAACCGGCGGCCGAAACGGAATTTCATCGCGTCAGGGTATGTGCATGTACTTGTGCGTCTGGATCGAGATGTTCCACTGCGGGTGCGCCTTGGCGTACTCGACGATCGTGGGCATCACGCGCTCCGAGACGCTCCATTCGGGCTGCAGGTAGAGCCTGCACTGCGGACCGACCTGTGCGGCGTTGCGCTCGGCCCAGGCGAGGTCCTCCTCGCTCTCGACGATGACCTTCAGTTCGTCGGCCCGGGCGAAGGCCTCCTCAAGGGGCGGCTGCTGTCGCTTGGGTGAGAGGCACACCCAGTCGAACACCCCGCTGAAGGGGTGCGTGCCGGAGGTTTCGAGGAAGATCTCGAGCCCTTTTTCGCGCAACGTTCCGGTCAGCACGCCCAGCGGGTAGAGCAGCGGCTCGCCGCCCGTGATGACGATGGCCTGTGCGGGGCAGGCCGTGGCGCGTGCGACAATGGTGGCGACGTCGGTCGGCGGGTAGAGCTTCGGGTTCCACGTGTATTTGGCGTCGCACCAGCGGCAGCCGACGTCGCAGCCGCCCAGGCGGATGAAGTAGGCCGGCTTCCCGGCGTGGAACCCTTCGCCCTGGATGGTATAGAAATCCTCGACGAGGGGCAGGCGGCGCCCCCCGTCGAGCAGTTCGGTATGTGTTTCGGCGATCATGTTATTCCGTGACGACGTAGATATCCTTCAGACTGCGGCCCAGCTGGTCGTAGTCGAGCCCGTATCCGACGATGAACTCGTTGCCGATCTCCATGGCGCGGTACTTGATCTGGCGCTGCTTGCGATACGAACCCGGCTTGAAGAAGAGCGTGCAGACGGCGATCGAGGCGGGGTGGTGGCGTTCGAGCTCCCCGATCATGTGGTCGATCGACTCGCCCGTGTCGACGATGTCCTCGACGATGATGACGTGGCGTCCTTCGATCGGGGTGTTCAATCCGATGAGGCTCTTCACCTCGCCGGTCGAGGTCGTCCCTTCGTAGGATGCCAGTTTGACGAACGACAGTTCGTTCTGGAACTCGATCTTCTTGATCAGGTCGCTCATGAACATGAACGAACCGTTCAGCACGCCGACGAACAGCGGCGTCTGCTTGTCGGCGTAGTCGGCGTTGATGCGGGCGGCTACGGCACTCACCGCTTCGTCGATCTTCTCGGCGGGAATCATGATCCGGAACTTCTTGTCGTGAAGTGTGATGGTCTCCTCCATTACTTGATGGGTTTTTAAGGATTATTCTGCAAAAATAACGATTCTCGCCCAACTATCGAAGCATTCGGCCGAAAAAATCAGTAGTGCGTGAAGCCGTGCCAGTCGAGCGGCTCGGGACGTCCGTCGCGCATCCAGACGAGCTCCCGGCCGGCCGTGATGCGGCCGATGGGGTAGACGGGGCGGCCGAAGCGGGCGCGGAATGCCGCGGCGAGCTCTTCGGCGGCGTCGGAGGCCGCCGTGAAGAGCAGCCGGTAGTCCTCGCCGCCGCAGGCGGCGGTCCGCAGGTCCGAACCCGCGGCGACGGGGATGCGTTCGAGGTCGATCTCGGCCCCCGCGGCCGAGCGTTCGAGGATGTGCCCGAGGTCCGAGGCCAGACCGTCCGAGAGGTCCATCATGGCGTGCACCTCCTCGCGGGCTCCGAGCCAGAGCCCCTCGGCGACCTGCGGCTCGGGATTGCGGTGTGCGGCGGCCAGCGGCGTGTCGAGCCGTCCGGCCAGGATGTCGCGCAGCCCGGCGCCCGAGGCACCCAGCTCGCCCGCCGCGAAGACGACGTCGCCCGGGCGGGCTGTGCTGCGGCGCTTGACGTGTGCGGCCGGGGCGCGGCCGACGGCCGTGACGTTGATCGTGATGCCGCTCTCGGAACGGGTCGTGTCGCCGCCGACGAGCGCCGTGGCGTACCGTTCGGAGAGTTCGCGGTAGCCCGCCATGAACTCCTCGGCCCACGTTCCGGCGGCGTCGCGCGGCAGGGCGATCGAGAGCAGCGTTGCAACGGGACGGCCCCCCATGGCGGCGATGTCGCTCAGGTTCACCGCCAGCGCCTTGCGCCCCAACTCGCGGGCCGGGGTGGCGCGGCGCAGGAAGTGCACCCCTTCGGTGAGCAGGTCCGCCGTGAAGAGCAGCACCTCCTCCCGGCCCTCGGCGTCGGTGCCGACGGGCAACACGGCGCAGTCGTCGCCGATGCCCTCGAAACCGTTGTCGGGCAGAGAGGCGAAGCTCGTGCGGATGTGCTCGATGAATCCGAATTCTGTCATGGGATGCGTTTTCACGCAAAGGTATCGAAAAATTCTCGAAATATGCGTATCTTTGTCCGGAACATGCACTCCGCCCGGGGCGGAAGAACGCGGTTTTCAGATATGAAGATATTGATTGTCAACGGCCCGAACCTCAACCTGCAGGGACGGCGCGACACGGGAGTTTACGGGACGCGGACCTTCGGGGAGTATTTCGCGCAGCTTCGCGCGGTCTTCCCCGATGTGAAATTCTCCTTTTTCCAGTCCAACATCGAGGGCGAGCTGATCGACGCCATACAGCAGGCCGACGGCACGGTCGACGGCGTGGTGCTCAATGCCGGAGGGTATACCCACACCTCGGTGGCGCTGCGCGATGCCGTCTCGGCCGTCTCGGTGCCGGTTGTCGAGGTGCATATCTCCTCGATCCTTGCGCGCGAGGAGTTCCGCCACATCTCGCTGCTGGCCCCCGTGGCCGTGGGTTCGATCATGGGTTTCGGCCTCGACTCCTACCGCCTCGGCGTCGAGGCGCTGCGGCTGCGGGCCGCCGAGCGCGCCTGACGCGGCTGCGGGCCGTAAGCCGCCGGCCGTGTTCCCGGCCGGCGTGGCTCCATTACTGCGAAAACAAACAAAAAAGCCTATACGTTATGTACAGAATGAAAAAAACCAAGGTCGTCGCAACGATGTCGGATTTCCGTTGCACGGAGGAGTTCGTCGCCAAGCTGTTCGACGCCGGCATGGATGTCGTGCGCATCAACTCGGCGCACGTCACCGAAGAGGGTGCCACCCGCATCGTCGAGACCGTGCACAAGGTCAATCCCGCCATTCCGATCATGATCGACACGAAGGGCCCGGAGATCCGCGTCACGACGATCGCCGACGAGTACGGCAACAGCATCCGTTTTGCGGCGGGCGACCGCGTGGCGGTGCGCGGCTCGGTCGGGCACGACAAGACCACGCGCAAGGTGATCTACATGAACGTGCCGACGATCGTGCGCGACATCCCAGTCGGGGCGCGCATGCTCATCGCCGACGGCGAGCTCGAGATCCGCGTCGTGGAGAAGAACGACGAGGAGCTCACGTGCGAATTTCTGGTCGGCGGCGCCATGCGCTCGCGCAAGAGCGTTAACGTGCCCGGGGTCTCGATCAAACTGCCCTCGGTGACCGAGAAGGACCGCCGCTTCATCGAGTGGGCCGTCCGCAACGACGTCGACTTCATCGCGCACTCGTTCGTCCGCTCGGCGCGCGACGTGGCCGCCGTGCAGGAGATTCTCGATGCCCACAACAGCCCGATCAAGATCATCTCGAAGATCGAAAACCAGGAGGGGCTGGACAACATCGACGAGATCATCGAGGCCTCCTACGGCATCATGGTGGCGCGCGGCGACCTGGGTGTGGAGCTCCCCGCCGAGGCGATCCCCAACGCGCAGCGGCGTATCGTCGAGAAGTGCATCTGCGCGAAGCGCCCCGTAATCATCGCCACGCAGATGCTCTATTCGATGGTCAAGTCGCCGCGCCCGACGCGCGCCGAGGTGAGCGACGTGGCCAGCGCCATCTACGAGCGTGTCGACGCCGTGATGCTGAGCGACGAGACGGCCATGGGCGACTATCCCGTCGAGGCGGTCGAGACCATGTCGCGCATCGCCCGCGAGATCGAGCGCGACGAGAGCCACTTCAAGCCGATGATCGACATGGACATGGTCTCGGTGAACCACGAGATCACGGCGCAACTGGCCCGCTCGGCCGTGCGCGCCTCGACGAACCTGCCGATCAAGTATGTCGTGCTCGACACGAAGACGGGCCGCACGGGCCGCTACCTGGCGGCGTTCCGCGGCCGCAAGACCGTGATGGCCGTCTGCTACCGGCTCCATGCGCAGCGCATCCTGGCCCTCTCCTACGGCGTCGTGGCCATTCTGCGCACGCAGCAGGTGAGCGACCGCTACCACTTCCTGGTCGACGCGCTGGAGTTCATCGACCAGTACCGCAAGCTCAACGACGAGGACCTGCTGGCGATCGTGGGCGGCAGCTTCGGCCCCGACGGCGGCGCCTCGTATGTCGAGATTGCCAACGTGCGCAGCATCCGCCGCCGCAATGCCGAGATCACGGCACACGACAACGGAGAGGAAAACCGGTAGAAAATACCCGTCGGCGGCGTGCAGGGCGAACTCAAGGAGAAGGTGGCGAGCGGCGTGGCCTGGAGCCTCGCCGAGAAGGTCGGATCGACGCTTCTCCAGCTCGGTGTGAGCCTCGTGCTGCTGCGCCTGCTCGGCCCGGGCTGCTACAACGACGTGGCCATGCTCACGGCCTTCTCGGTCGTGGCGCTGGTGATCGTCGACAGCGGCTTCTCGCAGGTGCTCATCCGCAAGGCGGCGCCGCGCGCGGAGGACTACAAGTCGGTCTTCGTCTTCAATCTTGCGGTCGCCGTGGCGCTCTACCTGCTGCTCGTGGCCGTGTCGCCCTGGGTGGCGGAGTTCTACGGACAGCCCGACTTCCGGCGCGTGGCGCCGGTCTTCTTCCTGCTGCTCCCGATGACGGCCTTCTGCTCGGTGCAGAACACGCTCTTCGCGCGGCAGTTCCGCTTCGCCCTGCTCTCGAAGGTGACCTTCGCGGCGACGGCCGTCAGCGGGTTTGCGGCCGTGGCGCTGGCGCTCTCCGGGGCCGGACTGTGGAGCATCGTCGCGCAGCGCGTGCTGCTCGTCGGCGTGCGGGCCGCGCTGCTGTGGTGGATCAGCGACTGGCGCCCCCGGGCCCCGTTCAGCCGTGCCGCGCTGCGCGAGATGGCGCCCAACAGCTTCCGCCTCATGGGTACGGACCTCATCTCGGCGCTCTACACGAAGCTCCCGCAGCTCTTCATCGGACGCCTCTACGCCGGGACCAACACGCTGGCCTACTTCGACCAGGCGCAGAAACTCAAGGACTCGCCCGTCACGTCGACGGTCATGGCCGTGCAGGGGGTCATCTTCCCGGCCCTCTCCAAGATCAACGGCAACGATGCGAAATTCGCCGAGAGCTACCGCCAGATCACGATGGTCGTCTCCTACGCCATGTTCCCGATGATGCTGGGCCTCTCGGCCGTGGCGCCCGACCTCTTCGCACTGCTGGGCGAGAAGTGGATGCCCACGGTGCCCTACTTCGAGGCGATCTGCCTGGTGGGGCTCTTCTACCCGCTCGCGATGATCTCGCTCAACGTCCTGAAGGTCCGCAGCGACGGCCGCATCATCCTGCGCATTGAGGTGCTCAAGAAGGTGATCATGACGGTGATCTTCGCACTGACGATTCCCCGCAGCGTCATGGCCGTGGTCTGGGGCCTCGTCGCGATTTCGGTCTGCGAGGTGGTCGTCAACTTCGCGGCGTCGCGGCGCTTCACCTCCTACGGCTGGGGCGGTTTCGTGCGCACGCTGCTGCCCGTTGCGGCGGTCTCGGCGGCGATGTACGGCGGGGTGCTGCTCGTGGCCGCCGCGGTGCCGGGCGGTCCGCTGCTGCGGCTGATGGCCGAGGTGGCGGCGGGTGTGGTGATCTACGTGGTGCTGTCGGCGCTCTTCCGCCTCGAAGCCTTTGCCGAGGTGCTGGCCATCCTGAAGAAACAGGTCGCCCGAAAGTAGGCGACCTGTCTTTTTTTTGATTTCGCTCTGGGCGCAAGGCCCGTTTCCTGTGTGTGCAAGGCGGATTCGTGGCGCATCATGACCTGCGGCCCCCTTTTTCCCGCGGTCCTTCCCGCCGGCCTTTGCCTGCGGGCGATGCCCCGGTCCTTCGGCGGCCGAAGCCGCCGAAGGTTTCCGCCCCGTCGGATCGGACCCTTTCCGATCAGAATCCGAGTACGGTGCGCACCGACCACTGGAAGTACTTTCTGTACCACCAGCTGTAGACGAACGAGGCGTTGTCGAACATGATGACGCGGGCCTGGTCGTCGGAGACGGTCGACGAGGTCCAGTACTGGTCCTGGTTGCCGAGCGATGCGTAGGGGGTTTTCATGTTGTCGGCTACGTGTGCCATGCACTCGTTCAGTATGTCGTTCACGCGGCCCTTGTTCATCCACGAGAAGTTGCCGTAGTCGTCGATCAGGAAGAACGAGGATTCGGTGTCGCTCAACTCCACGCCGGCCAGGTTTCTCAGTACGTCGAACCACTGTCCCGCCGAGGGCAGGTACCAGCCCGTCGACGCGGCGGGTGCGGGCACCTCGATCTCGAAGTCGGCCGCGGCCTTGATGGCACCGTAGTAGCCCGCCTCGAAGTCGGCCTTGCGCTCCGTGCGGATCGCCATGTTGTACTTGTATCCTTCCAGATCGTTGTTGACCAGCGCATAGGTCTCATGCTCCTTGCCTTCGCCCTCCTCGAAGTTGTCCCACAGCTTCGGAAGTCCGATCTCGGATTCGTCGCGGCTGCCGTTGTAGTCCGGCGTCATGTACCAGTAGAAGAGGTCGGTGACCTGACGGGGCGTCCGCGTGGCGATGACCAGTCCGTGGGGCTCGACGCCCTTGGCGCGCAGCGCCTCCTTCTCGGCTTCGCCCATGCGTGTCACGTCGGTCGTGAATACGATGCCGATCACGTTGGCGCTTGTGATCGTTGCGGCATCCGTCTCCCTGTCGAGCAGCGAACCGTTTGTATTCGGACCCGTGCAGCGGCTGGGCGGCGGGACAGCGGGGCGGCGGGGCGACGGGGCAGCGGGACAGCGGCGGATCGGCGGCGGACGGGCGCGCCCGCCCGTATCCGGGCCCGCGCGAGAGGGTGTCGCTTCTGCAACCAGGCAAAAGCGGCGGAACCGGTATCAGCCGGTCCCGCCGCTTTTCGGCCGGTGGCGACGGAGAACCGCCGCTTTCGGGCTACTTGTAGAGCTTCGGGGTGATGACGCCGTGCAGAACCACCAGCGCATTCTTCACGAGGGACTCCAGCTCGTTCTCGCCGGGGTAGACCGTGATCGGCGCGATGAATCCGCAGTGTTCGCGGATGTACTCCACGACGGGTTCGTTGTAGGAGATGCCGCCCGTGAGGATGATGGCGTCGACCTTGCCCGAGAGCGTCGCGGCCATTGCCCCGATCTGCTTGGAGACGTTGTAGCACATGGCGTCGAGCATCATGCGGGCGCGGTTGTCGCCCTCCTTGATGCGCTTCATCACCTCCATGACGGAGTTCGTGCCCAGGTAGGCCACCAGGCCGCCCTTGCTCGAAACGTACTTCAGCAGCTCCTCGCGCGTGTACTGTCCCGAGAAGCAAATCTTGATCAGCTCGCTCGACGGAATGCTGCCCGCACGGTCCGGAGCGAAGGGTCCGTCGCCGTCGAGGGCGTTGTTCACGTCGACGACGCGCCCCCGGCGGTGTGCCGCCACGGAGATACCGCCGCCCATGTGGGCCACGATGAGGTTCGACTCCTCGTAGACCAGTCCCGTGCGCTCGCAGTGCAGACGGGCCGTGGCCTTCTGGTTCAGGGCGTGGAAGATCGGCTTGCGCTGGCACATCGGCATGCCCGTGATGCGGGCCGTGTCGTCCATCTCGTCGACGACCGGCGGATCGGCGATGTAGGCCTTGATGCCGGGGCCGGCCATGTGGGCGATCTGTGCCGCCAGCAGGCCGCCGAGGTTGCAGGCGTGTTTCATCTGGGCGTTCCGCAGGTCGTAGCGCATGCGCGAGTTCACCTCGTAGACACCGGCCGGAACGGGGCGGATGAGTCCGCCGCGGCCGATGACGGCCGAGAGCCGGTGGATGTCGAAGTCGTGGTCACGCAGCGCCTGGAGGATCAGCCCCCGGCGCCAGTCGAGCTGGTCGATGACGTTGGCGAAGCGGGCGAGTTCCTCCGTGGGGTGCGAGAGCGACAATTCCAACAAAGGCCGCTCCTCTTCGTAGAGGGCGACCTTCGTGGATGTCGAGCCGGGATTTATTGCCAATACGATGTAGCTCATAAGATTCTCGGTTCTGGTTTTAGGTTCGGTTGGTAGTTGGTTGGTTGATTCGTGGGTGGCAGGTTATTTTGCGGCCAGGCAGGCCAGTGCGATCGAATAGAGTTTCGTCTTGCTCGTGTCGCCGCGCGAGGTGAGCACGCACGGAACCTTCGTGCCGACGACCATGGCGGCCAGCTCGCCGCCGCACAGGTGCGTCACCGACTTGAAGAAGACGTTGGCCGATTCGAGGTTCGGGAAGAGCAGGCAGTCCGGATCGCCGGCAACCGACGAACCCTTGACCTTCTTGTGCTCGGCCACCTCCTTGTAGAGCGCCACGTCGAGCGACAGCGGTCCGTCGACGATGACGTTGCCCAGCTGTCCGCGGTCGCCCATCTTGGCCAGCAGCGCACCTTCGGTCGAGGAGATCACGCTCGGAAGCAGCTGCTCGGACGGTGCGATGCAGGCGATCTTCGGGGTCTTGATGCCCAGCAGCGCGGCCGTCTGTGCGAGGTAGCCGATCTGCTTGATCTTCTGCTTGAAGTCCGGCAGCGGAATCACGGCCACATCCGAGATGACGAGCAGCTTGTGGTAGCAGGGCATTTCGACGATCGACACGTGGCTCAGCACACCCTTCGGCGGGAAGAGACCCGCGTCCTTGTTCAGGATGCCGCGCATGTACTTGTCGGTCGAGACCAGACCCTTCATCAGCACGTCGGCGTTGCCCGCCACGACGGCTGCCACGGCCTGCTGCACGCACTTCACGTCGTTGGGCTCGTTGACGATGTTGAATGCCTTGATGTCGATGCCGTTCTCCTCGCAGACCTTCTCGATGACCTCCTTGTCGCCGTAGAGCGTCGGCTCCACGAGTCCCTCCTTGTAAGCCTCGTAGACGGCTGCCAGCGTGTGTGAATCCTGTCCGTAGGCTACGGCCAGACGTTTCTTGCCTTTCTTTCTCGCCTCTTCGACGATTTCCGTAAGATGCTGAATCATAGTTTTTGCTGTTTTTGTGGATCGTATCCGTTTATTTTACCAGGTTGTAGGTGTCCGTTGCGATGACCAGCTCCTCGTTCGTGGCGATGACGGCGACCTTGACCTTCGAGTCGGGGGCCGAGAGGATCTTGTCGACGCCGCGCACGCCCCGGTTGGCCTCGCGGTCGAACTTCACGCCCATGAACTCCAGGCCCGAGCAGACCGTCTCGCGCATCTCGCTCGAGTTCTCGCCCACGCCGCCCGTGAAGACGATCAGGTCGACACCGCCCATCTCGGCGGCATACTCGCCCACGAACTTCTTGATGCGGTTGTAGTACATGTCGCGGGCCAGGATGGCGCGGGGATTGCCCTCGTCGTAGGCGCGGTCGATGTCGCGCATGTCGCTCGAGATGCCCGTCAGGCCCTGTACGCCCGACTGCTTGTTCATCATCGTGTTGAGCTCGGCATAGCTCATGCCCTCCTTTTCGCCGATGAAGGTGATGGCGCTGGCGTCGACCTGTCCGCAGCGTGTGCCCATCACCAGACCGTCGAGCGGCGAGAAGCCCATCGACGTGTCGAACGACTTGCCGTTGAGCACGGCCGTCACCGAACCGCCGTTGCCGATGTGGCAGGTGATGATCTTCGAGTGGTTGATGTCGAGCCCGGCGAGCTCGGCGCCGACGCGGGCCACGAACTTGTGGCTCGTGCCGTGGAAGCCGTACTTGCGCACGCGGTACTTCTCATAGTAGGCGTAGGGCAGGGCATACATGTAGTTGGTGGCGGGAATCGTCTGGTGGAACGACGTGTCGAAGACGGTGACCTGCGGCACGCCCGGCAGCACCTTCTCGATCGAGAGCACACCCTCGAGGTTGGCGGGGTTGTGCAGCGGGGCGATCTCGAACAGCGAGCGGATCTTGGTCTTCACCTCCTCGTCGACCAGGCAGCTGGCCGGGAAGAACTCGCCGCCGTGGGCGACGCGGTGACCGACGGCCTTCACCTCGTCGAGCGACGAGATCACGCCGTGGACGGGGTCCGTCAGGGCCTTCAGCACGAGACTGATGCCGGTCGTGTGGTCGGGAATGGGCTGGTGCGCCTCGAACGGCTCCTTGCCGACGGGCTTGTGCGTGAGGTCGCCCTCCGGGAGGCCGATGCGCTCCACGAGGCCCTTTGCGAGCAGTTTGCTCGATGCGGCTTCCATGTCGATGACCTGGTACTTGATCGACGACGATCCGCAGTTCAATACCAAAATTACCATTGTTCTGTCGTATTAGTCAGTTAATTTTTCAGTAGTGTTCCGATCCACCAGCCCAGCGCCGCAAAGGCGATGCAGACCGCGACGCTCGATGCGACATAGAGCAGTGCCGGGCCGTAGCATTCGGCGCGCAGCAGCCGCACGGTGTCGGCCGAGAAGCTCGAAAAGGTCGTGAAGCCGCCGCAGAAACCCACGACGAGCAGCCACGCGGCCGTTTGCGAGTCGAGCACCTCGAGCAGCAGTCCGATGAGCAGCGATCCGACGGCGTTGACCGTGAATGTCCCGGCCGGAAAACCGCAGATCGTCTGCCCGGCGAGCAGCCCGTAGGAGAGGGCATAACGGCAGATGCTACCGAGTGCTCCGCCTCCGCCTACAGCCAAAAGTTCACGAATCATAAGTTAAATATACGATTTATTTTATAGGTATGCAAATTTATGTAAAAAATGATTGCGGTTTGTTAGATTTTCTGCCGTTTTACGGGGATTTTTTGTTCTAAAGGCTTGTTTTGCATCCCCGAAAGGGCCGGATCGGCCCGGATCGGAGCCGGGGTGCGGCGGGACGGAGCCCCGCGGGGCAATGCTTCGACGGCGGGGTTGAGGGGAGGCGTCCCTGGGCGGGGACTGTGCCCGGTGTTCGGATGACAATGCCTCGACGGCGGGGTTGAGGGGTGGCGTCCCGGGGGCGGGGGTCTGTGGCCGGTGTTCGGACGGCAATGCCTCGACGGCGGGGTTGAGGGGTGGTGTTCCGGGGGCGGGGCGTGGTCGGTGTTCTGACGGTGATGCTTTGATGGCGGGGTTGAGGGATGACGTTCCGGGAGCGGAGCGGGGCTGTGGCGGAGTCCGGAACAGTGAGGCTTCTGGGCGGCGCTCCGGCGGCGGGGCGGAGGTCAGGGTTCGTACTTGTAGCCTACGCCTTTGACGGTCACGATGCGGCGGTCGCCGATCTTCTGCCGCAGCTTGCGGATGTGCACGTCGATCGTGCGGTCGCCGACCACCACGTCGCTGCCCCAGATGCGTGAATAGATCTCCTCGCGCGTGACAAGCCGGCCCGGCTGCGAGCAGAGCAGGTCGAGCAGCGCGAACTCCTTGCGCGGCAGGACGATCTCGCGGCCGTCGCACGTGGCCGTGTAGCGTTCGCGGTCGATCGTGATGCCGCTGTGCGGCTCCGCTCCGGCGGTCGGGGTGCCGCTGTCGACCCGCTTCAGAAGCGCCTGCACGCGGCTGACCAGCAGTTTCATCTTGATGGGCTTGGTCAGGTAGTCGTCCGCCCCGACGCCGAATCCCGAGAGCTGCTGCTCCTCCTCGCCCAGCGCCGAGAGAAAGACAACCATCGTGTCCTTGAGCTGCGGGTCGCGGCGGATGGCGCGGCAGGTCTCGATCCCGTCCATGACGGGCATCATCATGTCGAGCAGAATCAGGTGCGGCCGGCATGCGGCGGCAACCTGCAGCGCCTGGGCCCCGTTCTCGGCGGTGAAGACCTCGTAGCCCTCGCGCACGAGGTTGTAACGCACGAATTCAAGGATGTCGACCTCGTCGTCGACCAGCAGGATGCGGTGGCTCATCGTTTCGGTTTCGGTTTCGGCGGCGCGGACGGCGTGCTTCGGTGCGGCCCGTTCCGTGTTTCTTCCGCGAAGATAGCAAATTTCCCGCTAAATCGTTCGGCGACACCGGAAAAATGAGTATATTTGCGGGATTCATGTACTCCCGTATGCGCGGGATCTAAAACGTGTAGAGCGATGGCTACTGAAAAATCGACACTTCCTGCTCCCGAGGAGCAAGTCAGCCCCGTGGCTGAAGATGTGCAGGCGGTTTCCGCCGTGACCCCCGAAACCGAAACCCCCGCAGCCGCGGCACCGGCCGCAGCCGCTGCGGAGCAGACGGCCGCACCGGCAGCCGGACCCGCCCCGATTGTGGCGGGCGAAGAGCCCGCCGCGCAGGCGGCAGAACCTGCGGCGGCGGAGCCTGAAAAGCAGGCGGCAGAACCTGTGGAGGAGGCAGAAACCGAACCTGTGGCCGAAGCTGCTGCCGCTCCGGCGGAGACGACGCCGGCAACGGCCGATGCCGCCCTGGCAGCGGAGACGAAGCCCGCGGCGGAGCCCGCAGCCGCGCCGCGCGCCCGTCGGGCCCGCATTCAGGCCGAGGCCGAGGCCGTGGCGGTCGACGCCGACGAGGAGCCGGTGATGGAGTCGCAGGTCGATTTTTCGGACGAGGAGGCCGAGCTGGCCGCCCGGAGTGCCGGGCTCGAACTGGGTGAAGAGACCGACGAGGAGGCTGCGGCCGGACTCAATGCGGCTCCGGCCGAGGACCGGTTTGCCGGCAAGAGCAAGGAGGAGCTCGTGGCGCTCTTTGCCCGGATGCTCGAGGAGCAGCCCGTGCAGTCGCTGCGCCGGGAGGTCGAGGCGCTGAAGATCGCCTTCTACCGCCTGCGCCGCGCCGAGGTTGAGGCTGCGCGCCGCCGCTTCATCGAGGAGGGGGGCAAGGAGGAGGAGTTCTCGCCGGCGGTCGACGGGGCGGAGGTGCAGCTCAAGGAGCTCTTCCGCGAATACCGCCGTCGCCGCGACATCTTCATCGCCAATCTGGAGGCCGAGAAGGAGGCCAACTACAAGATCAAGCTCGGCATCATCGAGGAGCTCAAGGAGCTGGTCAATTCCGACGAGACGATCAACAATACCTTCACGAAGTTCCGCGAGCTGCAGCAGCGCTGGAAGGAGACCGGCATCGTGCCGCAGCAGTACGTCAAGGACCTGTGGGAGACCTACAACCTGCACGTGGAGAACTTCTACAACTTCATCAAGATCAACAAGGAGCTGCGCGACCTGGACCTGAAAAAGAACTACGAGCAGAAGGTGGCCCTCTGCGAGCAGGCCGAGGCGCTGCTGCTCGAGCCGTCGGTCGTCGACGCTTTCCACAAGCTGCAGAAGCTGCACGACGAGTGGCGCGAGACGGGTCCCGTGGCCAACGAGTTCAAGGAGCCGCTGTGGGAGCGCTTCAAGGCGGCGTCGAGCCGCATCAACAAGGCGCATCAGGAGCACTTCGAGGCGCTGAAGGCCGAGCAGGTGCGCAACCTCGAACTCAAGACGCAGCTCTGCGAGACGACCGAGGAGCTGGCGGCCCAGCCGCTCACCACGCGCAAGGAGTGGAACCGGGCGAGCGACCGCCTGCTTGAGATACAGAAGACGTGGAAGACCATCGGCTTCGCACCCAAGAAGGACAACAACCGCATCTACGAACGCTTCCGCACGGCGTGCGACCGTTTCTTCGAGGCCAAGCGCCAGTTCTATGCCGGGCTGAAGGCCGAGATGGAGCACAACCTCCAGCTCAAGACCGAGATCTGCGAGGCCGCCGAGTCGCTCGCCGGCAGCGAGGAGTGGAAGAAGACGACCGACGAACTGATTGCCCTGCAGGCGCGCTGGAAACAGATCGGCGCCGTATCGCGCCGCCATTCGGATGCCGTGTGGAAGCGCTTCCGGGCGGCCTGCGACCGCTTCTTCGAGCGCAAGAGCGCCCATTTCGCCTCGGTCGACGGCGAGCAGGAGGAGAACCTGCGCCGCAAGCTGGCGCTGCTCGACGAGATGGCTGCGGCCGACGTCAAGGCCGGGGGCTATGAGGTGATCCGCGACTTCCAGCGCCGCTGGGGCGAGATCGGCTTCGTGCCCATCCGGCAGAAGGAGTCCGTGCAGAAGCGCTACAAGGCCGCCGTCGATGCGCTCTTCAATGCGCTGCGCGGCTCGGAGCGCGACCGTTCGATGAACCGCTTCCGCGAGAAGGTCTCGACGCTCAAGGCCTCGGGCGACCGTCGCCTGCGTTCGGAGCGCGAGCGCCTCTACAACAAGGTGCGGCAGCTCGAGCAGGAGATTGCCCTGCTGGAGAACAACATCGGCTTCTTCGCCAAGTCGAAGAACGCCGAGACGCTCGTGGCCGACGTGCGCGCCAAGATCGACCGGGCCCGCGAGGAGATGGCCGCGACGATCGAGAAGGTGAAGCTCATCGACCGGCAGGCCGCCGAGGAGACCCCGGCTGAAAACAACGACAAATAATCCAACGATAGAGAATAACGACAGACATGAAACTTGCGAAACCCAAGTACATATTCGTGACGGGCGGCGTGGCATCTTCGCTCGGCAAGGGTATCATTTCGGCCTCGATTGCGCGGCTGCTGCAGGCGCGCGGCTATTCGGTGACGATTCAGAAGCTCGACCCCTACATCAACGTCGATCCCGGCACGCTCAACCCCTACGAGCACGGCGAGTGCTACGTGACGGAGGACGGCGCCGAGACGGACCTCGACCTGGGCCACTACGAGCGCTTCACGAACCATCCGACCTCGAAGGCGAACAACGTCACCACGGGACGCATCTACAAGAGCGTCATCGAGAAGGAGCGCAAGGGCGAATACCTGGGCAAGACCGTGCAGGTTATCCCCCACATCACCGACGAGATCAAGCGCCGCATCCAGCTGCTGGGCCAGACGAAGAAGTACGACATCATCATCACCGAGATCGGCGGCACGGTCGGCGACATCGAGTCGCTGCCCTTCATCGAGTCGGTGCGTCAGCTGCGCTACTCGCTCGGCTACCGCAATACGGCGCTCGTGCACCTGACGTTGATTCCCTACATGGCCGCGTCGGGCGAGCTGAAGACCAAGCCCACGCAGCACTCCGTCAAGGCGCTGCTCGAAAACGGACTCCAGCCCGACATCCTCGTCCTGCGCACGGAGCATCCGCTGTCGATGGCCCTGCGGCGCAAGGTGGCGCTCTTCTGCAACGTCGATGCCAACGCCGTGATGGAGTCGATTGATGTGCCGACGATTTACGAGGTGCCGCTGCGCATGCATGCACAGCACCTGGACGAGGTGGTGCTCGACAAGCTGAACCTCCCGTCGGAGAAGGAGCCCGACATGGCCGCCTGGAGCGCCTTCGTCGAGCGCGTCAAGCATCCGGGCCGCACAATCGAGATTGCGCTGGTGGGCAAGTACACCGAGCTGCCCGATGCCTACAAGTCGATTTGCGAGTCGTTCGTGCACGCCGGGGCGGTCAACGACTGCCACGTGAAACTCGTCTATGTCAACTCGGAGAAGATCACCGATGAGAACGTCGCCGAGCAGCTGGGCCGCATGGCGGGTATCCTTGTCGCCCCGGGCTTCGGCAACCGCGGCATCGAGGGCAAGATCACGGCCGTGCGCTATGCCCGTGAGAACCGGATTCCGTTCCTCGGCATCTGCCTCGGCATGCAGTGCGCCGTCATCGAGTTCGCCCGCAACGTGCTGGGCATCGCCGATGCCAACTCGAGCGAGATGGAGGTGACGGCCCATCCGGTCATCGACCTCATGGAGGAGCAGAAGGGCATCACGGCCAAGGGCGGCACGATGCGTCTGGGCGCCTACCCGTGCGTGCTGCGCAAGGGTTCGCGTGTGGCGGCGGCCTACGGCAAGCTCAACATCTCGGAGCGTCACCGCCACCGCTACGAATTCAACAACGACTACCTCGCGCAGTTCGAGGCGGCGGGCATGAAGGCCGTGGGCGTCAACCCCGATACGAACCTCGTCGAGGTGATCGAGATCGAGAACCACCCGTGGTTCGTCGGCACGCAGTACCACCCCGAGTATCAGAGCACCGTCGAGAGCCCCTCGCCGCTGTTCGTGGCCTTTGTGCGCGCGGCGCTCGACCACGCCGAAGCCACCTCCACGGTCAAGCAGGAGAAGAAGTAATCACGCATACAGAGAGTCTCAGAAAACCGTAAATGGATAAAAAATCGATTATCGGCATTGCCGTCGTGGCGCTCCTCTTTTTCGGGTTCGCCTATTTCAATACACAGGAACAGAAGAAATATCAGGAAGAGATGGCCGCCTGGCAGGCCTACCAGGATTCGGTGGCGCTGGCTACGCGACCCGTTGTCCCCGCCGCGGACTCCGTGGCGCTGACCGCGGGCGGTCAGGATCCGGAACAAGCGGCCGAAGCGGCGCGTGAACGCCGCGTCGCCGCGCTGGGCGAGTACCTCGCCGCGGCGCGCGATGGCGAGGAGCGGGAGTTTGTCGTCGAAAACGACGTGATGGCGGTGACCTTCTCGACGCGCGGCGGCCAGATCCGCGACGTGCTGCTGAAGGACTACACGAAGTATGCGCCGCGCGGCGAGCGCAACATCCCCGTTTCGCTGATGGACCCCGCCACGGCGCGCTTCGACCTCTCGTTCTTTGTCAAGAACGGGCTGAACAACGTCAAGGTCAATACGATGGAGTATGTCTTCACCCCTTCGGCGGTGGAGACGACGGCCGACGGGGCCCGGGCGGTGCGGATGCGTCTCCCGATTTCGGAGACGGCGGCGCTCGAGTACGAATACCTGATCTACGATACGAAGGCTCCGGCGCGCGACTACCTGGTCGACTTCGACGTGCGGCTGGTGAACATGGCCGCCGAGATGGCCAACCAGACCTCGATTGGCATCGACTGGTCGAACACCTCCTACCAGAACGAGCGCGGCTTCAAGAACGAGAACATGTACACCACGGTGGCCTACCGCTTCCCGGGCGAGTCCTCGATCGAGGAGCTGAGCATGAGCGACGAGGAGCGCTCGAAGGAGATTACCACCTCGGTTAACTGGGTGGCCTTCAAGCAGCACTACTTTTCGTCGGTCTTCATCGCGCCGCAGAACCTCTCCTATGCCGACGTGGGCTTCACGACGGCGCAGCCCGGTTCGGGTTACATCAAGGATTTCTCGGCCCGCATGACCGTGCCCTACACGGCGCAGACCACCGGGTATGACTTTGCCTTCTACTTCGGCCCGAACGAGTATTCGATTCTCAAGAAGGTGGGCGATACGGATGCCGGGGACGGCGACCTCTACCTCGAGCGGCTCATCCCGCTGGGGTGGGGCATCTTCGGCTGGATCAACCGCTGGTGCGTGATTCCGGTCTTCGATTTCCTGCGCAACTACATCCCGAGCTTCGGCATCATCATCCTGATCCTGGCGGTGCTGGTTCGTCTGGTGATCTCGCCACTGACCTACAAGAGCTATGTCTCGATGGCCAAGATGCGCCTGATCAAGCCGCAGGTCGACGAGCTGGCCAAGAAGTACCCCAAGCAGGAGGATGCCATGAAGCGGCAGCAGGCCACCATGGAACTCTACAAGAAGGCGGGCATCAACCCCATGGGCGGCTGCATCCCGATGCTGATCCAGATGCCGATCCTGATCGCCATGTTCCGCTTCTTCCCGGCGTCGATCGAGCTGCGCGGGCAGTCGTTCCTCTGGGCCGGGGACCTCTCGTCGTATGACAGCGTGCTGAACCTGCCCTTCTCGATCCCCTTCTACGGGGACCACGTCTCGCTGTTCGCCCTGCTGATGGCCCTTTCGACCTTCGGCTACTCCTACTACAGCTACCAGCAGACGGCCTCGTCGCAGCCCCAGATGGCGGGCATGAAGTTCATGATGCTCTACCTCATGCCGCTCATGCTGCTGTTCTGGTTCAACGACTATTCGAGCGGTCTGTGCTACTACTACCTGCTCTCGAACCTGCTGACCATCGGCCAGACGCTCATCATCCGCCGCATGGTCGACGACACGAAGATCCAGGCGATCATGCAGGCCAATGCGGCCCGCAAGTCGAACGGCAAGAAGTCGAAGTTCCAGCAGCGCTACGAGGAGCTTCTGCGTCAGCAGGAGGCTCAGCAGCGCGCCAAGCGCAAATAACGGCTCGGTGAGAGCCGACCGGTGAGCCGGGGATGCACAGGCCTCCCCGGCTTTTTTGTGCGGCAGATTCCCGGCTTTGTGCGGCGGATTCCCGGCTTTGTGCAGCGGATTCCCGGCTTTGTGCGGCGGATTCCCGGCCTCTCCCGGTGGGTTTTCTCTCGATGGGGCTTTATGCTGTCGGATTCTCCCGGCGGGTCTCTATGCTGTCGGATGCTTCCGGCGGGTTCCTTTGTTGTCGGATTCCTCCGGCTTTTTGCGGATGGTCCGGTAGATCCGGTTTGTGTCAAAAACAGCGGGAAGCACCCTGAAAAAGGATGCTTCCCGTTCGATTGTCGGAGTGAGCAGGGTGGCTGGCCGGATGGGCGGTGGAGCGGATGATTCTTTCGGCTGTCCGGCGAGTCGGTAGTTCCGGCCGCACCGGCCCGACTCGCCCTTCGCGGCTTGCCCCTCGCGGCTGTCCTCCTCTCGGCTGCCCCTTACTTTTTACCTTTCACCTTTCACTTTTCACTTTCCGTAAATCCCTGCGAGATGAAGGTGAGTATCGGTTCGAGGCCCGTGCGCCAGTAGTGCCACGTGTGGCCGCCGTCGCGCATGCGGTATTGCAGCGGGACGTTGCGCTCGCGCATGAGGGCGTAGAAGCGGATGTTGCACGAGTAGAGGAAGTCGTCGTCGCCGCAGTCCACCCACCAGCGCACATTGCGCACGGCGGCAAGCTGTTCGTTGGAGAGCTCGCGCAGCAGTTTGACGGGCGAGTTGTCCACGACCGAACGCACGAAGACGTCCTCGTAGTTGCTTCCGTCGGGAAAGGCGTCCAGCAGACCGCTTAACGGGCAGGCCGAGCCGAAGAGCTCGGGGTGCTTGATGGCGTAGGCCGCCGATCCGCCGCCGCCCATCGAGAGTCCGGCGATGGCGCGGTGTGTGCGGTCGCCGCGGATGCGGTAGTGCTGCTCGACGGCGGGCAGGAACTCCTCGAAGAAGAAGCGCTCGTAGCTCCAGCCCGGCACGTCGAAGTAACCCATGTGGGGCCCGGCGTAGTTCTCGCCCTCGCCCGCGGCGTCGGGCATGACGATAATCATCCGGCTGGCCATGCCCTGGGCGATGGCGTCGTCGGCGATGCGCTGGACGTCGCCCAGGCGGGTCCAGTCCGTGTGGCAGCCGTAGGCGCCGTGCAGCAGGTAGAGCACGGGGTATTGCTCCGTCGAGGCGTCGTAGCCCGCCGGGAGGTAGACCGTACACGTCTTCTCCGTGCCGAGGATCGTGCTCGGGACGGTGAAGGTTTCGATGCGGCTCTGACCCTGTGCGGCAAGGGTCGTGCAGAGCAGCGTCAGCAGCGGTAAGAGCAGGGTTCTTTTCATCTTATTTGTGTGTTTGGGATTTGTCTGTTCGGGGTATGCGGCGGCTACTCGACGTAGAGCACCAGCCCCTTGAGGTACTCGCCCTCGGGGTGGTAGATGTTGATCGGGTGGTCGGCGGGCTGCGTCAGCTGGTGCAGGATGCGGACCTGGCGTCCGGCGATCGCCGCGGCCGAGAAGACCGTCGTGCGGAAGAGCTCCTTCGACACGGCCTGCGAGCAGGAGAAGGTGAAGAGGATGCCGCCCGGCCGGATCTGCGACAGCGCCCGGGCGTTGAGCCGCTTGTAGCCCTGCATGGCGTTGCCGAGCACCTTGTGGTGCTTGGCGAAGGCCGGCGGGTCGAGAATGATCAGGTCGTAGCGGTCGCCGATGTCGCGCAGGTACTCCACGGCGTCGGCCGCCACCTCGGTGTGCGGGGCCCCGTCGCCGAAGTTCAGGCGCATGTTCTCGGTGGCGAGGGCCACAGCCCGCTCCGAGGAGTCCACCGAGCATACCTCCTTTGCACCGCCCGCCAGGGCGTAGACCGAGAAGCCGCCCGTGTAGCAGAAGGTGTTGAGCACGGTGCGCCCCTGTGCGTAGCGCTTCACCAGCTCGCGGTTCTCGCGCTGGTCGAGGAAGAAGCCGGTCTTCTGCCCCTGCTCCCAGTTGACGAGGAACTGCTCGCCGTGCTCGAGCACGACCTGCGGCGTCTGCGCCCGTCCCCAGAGGTAGCCGTCCACGGCCCCCGTATTGGCCTTGAAGGGGAGCGTCTGCGACGACTTGTCGTAGATGGCCGTAATGTGCTCGCCGTAGACCGCGCGGATGGCCGCGGCGATCTCCATGCGGGCGCGGTACATGCCCACCGAGTGGCACTGGACGACGGCCGTCGTGCCGTAGATGTCCACGACAAGGCCCGGCAGCGAGTCACCCTCGCCGTGCACGAGGCGGTAGCATGTCGTCGAGGCGTTCTGCGTGAGTCCCAGCGTGCGGCGCACGTCGTGCGCCACGGCGATGCGCCGCTCCCACCAGGCGCTGTCGATCGCCTCGCGCTCGAAGGTGAGCACGCGCACGGCGATCGAGCCGATCTGGTAGTGGCCCCGGGCGATGAACTCCCCCGCGTGGGTGTAGACATCGACGAGGGCCCCTTCGGCGATCTCGGACTCCTCCTCGGCCTTGATGTAGTCGATGGCCCCGGAGAAGATCCACGGGTGGCGGCGCAGGAGCGACTCCTCCTTGCCGCGTCGCAGGTAAATACGCGGTATCATGGTTTCTGTCATTTGATTTTCGGCGTGTGTTGCAGCCGCTCGTAGATCTGCGTGCAGACCCAGGCGTCGGTGGCGGCGTAGAGCTGCTGCTTGGGCGTGAGGGTCGCGGCCTCCCAGTTGCTCAGCCGCTGGGCCTTCGAGACGCGCATGCCCAGGACGATGGCCGAGAGCTTGCGCAGGCTCTTCTCGCCGATGCCCCATTCGGGGGCGATCGCCTGCAGGTCGACGAACCCGCCGTCGCGGAAGCGCCGCAGCTGTCGGAGCGAGCGCAGGTCGCCGGCCACGTCGGCCCCGACCTTCACCACCTCGCGCGATTCGAGCAACCACAGCAGGGGCCGCGCAAGCGGAATCCGGTTGAGCCGGAAGAGGTAGCAGCGCTCCGCCGAGGAGAGTTGCAGCAGCGACACGCGGTAGGTGACGCCCGGCTGGAACGAGGGGCGCGTCTCGGTGTCGAAGCCGACAAGGGGCTGCTGCATGAGGTACTGGCAGGCGGCCTCGATCTCGTCCTCGTGCTCGACGATGCGGATCTCGCCGTGAAATTCGATGGCGGGGAGCAACGCGGTCTGTTCGTTGCTTATCTTGTCTGTGAAGCGGTTCTCGGTACTCATCCGGATGAAGATTCCCGCAAAATTACGCAATTATTTCCAATTTCCCATTGCTGCCCGTGGTGATTTTGCCCGCGGCGAGCAACTCGCGCACCGTGGCGGCAATCCGCTCGGGCGAGGCGGCCAGTTCGTCGGCCAGCGTGCGGGGATCGGCCGCTCCGCGCGAAAGGCGTTCGAGCAGGCGCGTGCGCAGCTCTTCATCCGGTGCGGCGTGTTCTGCCCGTGCGGCCGCTGTTGTTGCAGCGTGTCCAGTCGGAACGGCCGCTGTTGTTGCTGCGGGCTTCGACGGTTGTGCTGCCGGGGCGGTGCCACCGGGCGAGGCCTTTTCTGTTGCCGGGCCGGCGCCACCGGGCGAGGCCTTTTCTGTTGCCGGGGCGGTGCCACCGGGCGAGGCCTTTTCTGTTGCCGGGCCGGCGCCTCCGGGCGAGGCCTTTTCTGTTGCCGGGGCGGTGCCTCCGGGCGGGGCTTGTTTGGCTGCGGCCGACAGTTTGGCGGCGCGGCGGCGGGCCAGGCAGATGTCGCAGACGCCGCACGGCCCGGCCGGCTCGGTGCCGAAGTAGCGTTCGAGCATCGTGCTGCGGCACTCCTCTTCGTTCGAGGCGTAGGCGAGCATCTGCTCGAAGCGCTCGCGCAGGAGCTGCTCCCGCAGCCGGTAGGTCTCGGGGGCGATGTAGAGGTCGGCGCGCGGCAGCCGCTCCTCATTCATGAAGAGCAGCGGCGAGCGGTTCGACGGGATGTAGCGGATCACGCGCAGCATCCACAGCCGCTTGAGCAGCTCGCGGACCCGCTCGACGGTGTAGCCGCTCCAGGTCGCCAGCTCGCCCTCGTCGATGGGGCGGAACTCGGTGAAGACGCCGTTGTAGAGGCGCAGCAGCGTGCGGATGAAGTGGTCGAGCTCGTCGCGCTGCACGCGCAGGCGGTAGAGGTCGTCGCGGCTTACGCAGAACATCACCCGCGCGGGGTTCTCCTGTGCGTCGGTCAGCGTCATGTAACCGTTCTGCTGGAGGAGCTTCAGGGCGCTGGAGACCGTCCCGGCGTAGAGGTGCTCGCGCGCGCAGAAGTCGTGGATGTTGAACTGAAAGGTGGCGCCGTCGCCCTCGCCGATGCCGATGCGCAGGTAGTTGCAGACCTTCTCGTAGATCTCCTTCACGCGCTCGAGCGGCGGAAACTCCTGCTCGAAGCGGCGGATCGTGCGCTCGCCGTCGTCGGCCGCGACGAGCAGCAGGGCGTAGGCGCGTGCGCCGTCGCGCCCGGCGCGTCCGGCCTCCTGGTAGTAGCTTTCGAGCGAGTCGCAGAGCGAGTAGTGGACGACGAAGCGCACGTCGGGCTTGTCGATGCCCATGCCGAAGGCGTTGGTCGCGACCATCACCCGCACGCGGCCCGCGATCCACTCCTCCTGGCGCTGCGACCGCTCGGCATGGCCCAGCCCGCCGTGGTAGGCCGCAGCCGTGATGCCCTCCTGCCGCAGCAGGTCGGCGATCTGCTCCGTCGCCTCGCGCGTGCGCACGTAGACGATGCCCGAGCCCGGGACGTTGTGCACGAGGCGCAGCAGCTGGCCGTTCTTGTCGTCCGTATGGCGGACGCTGTACGAGAGGTTGGGCCGCGCGAAGCTGCTGCGCAGGATGTGCGCTTCGGGGAATTTCAGGTGGTGCATGATGTCCTCGGCGACCCGCGCGGTGGCCGAGGCCGTGAGGGCCAGCACCGGGACGCCGGGCAGGCGCTCGCGCAGCTCGGCGATGCGCAGGTACGAGGGGCGGAAGTCGTAGCCCCACTGCGAGATGCAGTGGGCCTCGTCGACGGCGATGAGCGAGACGTTCATGCGCACGACGCGCAGACGGAAGGCCTCCGAGGTGAGCCGCTCGGGGGCTACGTAGAGGAACTTCACGTCGCCGTAGACGCAGTTGTCCAGCGCGATGTCGATCTGCCGCGGCGAGAGCCCCGAGTGGATGGCCACGGCCGGGATGCCCCGTGCGCGCAGGCGGTCCACCTGGTCCTTCATCAGGGCGATGAGCGGCGTAATGACGACGGCCAGTCCGTCGCGGGCCATCGTCGGCACCTGGTAGGTGAGCGACTTGCCGCCGCCGGTGGGCATCAGCGCCAGCGTGTCGCGCCCCTGCATGACGGAGAGAATGATCTCCCGCTGCACGGGGCGGAACTCCCGGAAGCCCCACCAGCGGGTGAGGGCGGCGTATATCTTCTCCTCGGCGGATTCCATAATGCAAAGGTAGCGATTTTGCCGCGGATTTGCCTCCCCCCGCCGGGGCTTTTTCGCTCGGGGTACGTTCCGGGCGGGCGGACCGGCGCGCCGCTTCCGGTCCGGGTTCATTCCCGGGTTCATTTCCGGGCTCATCTCCGGGTTCATTTCCGGGTTCATTCCCGGCTGCGTCCCCGCTCCCTTCCCGCGCGGAGCCGGGCGCGGCGGCGGGAGCGAAAAAATTAGGCTTTTTCCGAAATTTTGCGTACATTTGCGGCATATCGGCAGAGACCGGTGATACGAAAGATGAAGATTGACCCCAAATACAAGGTGCGCGAGCTGGCCGGCGAACACGTGGTCGTCGTGCAGGGCGCATACGGCGCCGACATGACGCGCCTGGTGGCGCTCAACGAGTCGTCGCGCTATCTGTGGGAGCAGCTCCGCGGCCGCGAATTCGACCTCGACGACGTGGTCTCGCTGCTCGTGGAGCGATACGAGGTGGACGAGGCAACGGCCCGGCGCGATGCCGGGGCGTGGATGTCCCGCCTTGCGGAGTGCGGCGTACTGGAGCAATGAAGGCCCGCGGATACATAGCGCTGTTGTTGCTGACCCTCTACCTTGCGGCGGTCGGCACGCCGGCGTATGTCTCCCTTACGTGCAAGTGCAAGGCGCCGCGCGAGGCGCTGCAGCACACCGGCTGCACCTGCTGCGACCATACGGGGGATCTTCCCGCCGCCCGCGCCGACATTACGGCGCCCTGCTGCGGCACCCACCATTCGACCGACATAGCTCTCTATACGGGCTCCGGATCGGACCACGAACGGCTCGTGCGCTGCGTGGTCCTGACGCTGCCGCCCGCCATCGTGGCGACGTGCGGCTCCGTTCCCGTGTCTGAAATCCAGACCGACCGGCAGGTCGGCTGCGACGTGCCGCCGCTGCGCGACGGCTTCGCCCGCTGTGCGGGGCTGCGCGCCCCGCCCGTCAGGGGCTGACCGCCGCATGCGGTCCGCCGGGTCCGCCCCGGCCGGATGTCGGAAGGACATCCCCGTTTTCCCTGACCATTCATTTATCATTCACCATCCGACGGACACGCTGTGCACGCAGCGTGCAGTTTGCAGAACATGAGTCACCCGCATTGCGAAGAGGTGCTCGAGGCCCATGGCATACGCCCTACGGCCCTCCGCATCCTGGTGCTGGAGGCGATGGAGACCTTCAGCGACACCTTCAGTCTGGCCGATCTGGAGACCGCGACCGACGGTCTTGACCGGTCGTCGATCTTCCGCACGCTGACCCTCTTTGCCGAACACCACCTGCTGCATGTCATCGATGACGGCAGCGGCGCCACGAAATACTGTGTCTGCCACAACGACCATGCGTGCCGGATCGAGGAGATGCACTGCCACTTCCATTGCGAAGCCTGCGGCCGCACCTTCTGCCTGGACCATACGCTTATTCCGGTGATCCGCTACCCGGCGGGATACGACGTGCGTCGGATCAACTACCTCATAACGGGTCTCTGTCCCGACTGTCGCAACCGGCGGCAGGTGTGATCGCGGCGGGGTGGGGCAGTTTGCAACCGGGTTGCAGACCTTTCGCACTACCTTTGTCCGCGGAAAAACAGAAAAAATACCATGAAACGAACTCTATTCCTTGTTTCGGCCTTTGCGCTGCTGGCGGCCTCCGCCGTGGCGCAGGATCTGCGCGGTGTCGTGCGCGATGCGGAAGGACAGCCGCTCGTCGGCGCTTCGGTCTACTGGGCCGGCACGACGATCGGTGCGAGCACCGATGCCGAGGGTGCCTTCCTGCTGCACCGCGTGAAGAACTACGACCGCCTCGTGGCGTCGTATCTGGGATATGTCAACGATACGCTCCGCGTCGAGAGCGGTACGGAGCGCGTCGAGATGGCGTTGCGCGCCGAGGGCGTCGAGCTCGAGGGTGTCGTCGTCGAGGGCAACCTCTCGGGCAACTTCGTCAAGCGCGAGGGCATTCTCAAGAACGAGATGATCTCCTTTGCGGGCCTCTGCAAGATGGCCTGCTGCAACCTGGCCGAGTCGTTCGAGAACTCGGCGTCGGTGACCGTCGGCTACAGCGACGCCATCTCGGGCGCGCGGCAGATCAAGATGCTGGGTCTGGCCGGCACCTACACGCAGATTCTCGACGAGAACCGCCCCATCATGCGGGGGTTGAGCGCCCCCTACGGATTGAGCTACACGCCCGGCATGTGGCTCAACTCGATCCAGGTGTCGAAGGGCGTCGCCTCGGTGACGGCCGGACACGAGGCCATCACCGGGCAGATCAACCTCGAGCACCGCAAGCCGACCGATGAGGAGCGGCTCTTCGTGAACCTCTACCTCGACGACGAGCTGCGCCCCGAGGCCAACATCTCGACGGCCTTCCCCGTGACGCGCGACAAGAAACTCTCGAGCATCATCCTGCTGCACGGCTCGATGGATACCGACGCCCGGAAGATGGACCACAACCACGACGGTTTCCGTGACCTGCCCAAGTCGGACCAGATCAACGTCGCCAACAAGTGGCTCTACGCCGCCGACAACGGCACGCAGGTACGCTGGGGCTGGAAGTTCGTGCAGGAGAACCGCCTGGGCGGCATGCTCGGATACAGGAACACCGAGGCGATGCGCGAGGCGATGGCCGCGGACTGGGACTGGGAGCAGCGCGGCGAGCGGATGCCCCTCTACGGGTCGCACATCCGCAACCGCAACGCCAACGGCTACGTGAAGATCGGCATGCCGGTCGGCCCGGCGGTCTACGATGCCGACGAGCAGGACGAGATGCGCTCGAACCTGGCCTTCGTCGCCGACTTCGACCACTTCGACGAGACGGCCTACTTCGGGCTGAACGGCTATGACGGCAATCAGAATTCGCTGTCGCTCAACCTGATGTACAACCACTACTTCACCTACCGTTCGTCGCTGAACGTCGGTGTGCAGGCCCATCTGGACTCCTATCGCGAGGGGCTCGACAACCGCACGCCCTGGATCGACAACTCGCGGCAGCTCTATGCGTTCGACCGCGACGAGCAGGAGGTGGGCCTCTATGCCGAGTATACCTACGCCGTGAAGGAGAAACTCTCGATCGTGGCGGGCCTGCGCGGCGACTACAATGCCTTCTACGACCGTTACTTCCTCACGCCGCGCGGCCACCTGAAGTGGAACATCACTCCCACGACGACGCTGCGCGCCTCGGCCGGTCTGGGCTATCGCTCGACGGACATCATTACGGACAACATCGGCATGCTCGCGACGGGACGGCAGATCCGGCTGGTGGAGTTCCGCAACGGGGTGCCGGCCTATGACGGCCGCTTTGCCGACTTCGACCGCCTGGAGAAGGCCCTGACGCTGGGCGGCAGCCTGACGCAGACCTTCACGCTCGTGCAGGCCGACGACGCGACGTTGAGCTTCGACTACTTCCGCACGCAGTTCTACCACTCGGTGGTGGCCGATCAGGAGTATGACCCCACGCAGATTCTGCTCTACACGTCGGACGGCCGCTCCTACACGGATACCTATCAGGTCGACTTCTCGTGGTCGCCCGTCGAGCGGCTCGACATCTTCGCCACGTTCCGCTATACGGACAGCGAGATGACGATCCAGCGCCCCGACGGCCGCACGGCACGCGTCGAGCGTCCGCTGGTCAGCCAGTACAAGACGCTGCTCAACATCCAGTACGCCACGAAGTTCCGCCGCTGGGTCTTCGATGCTACGGCGCAGCTCAACGGCCCGGCACGCATCCCGACGCAGACGGGTAACCTGGCCGACGACAGCTATTCGCCGCGCTATCCGATGTTCTATGCGCAGGTGAGCCGCAAGGTGGGCAAGTTCGACATCTACGTCGGCTGCGAGAACATCGCCGACTACCGGCAGAAGGACCCGATCCTCAACGCCTCGAACCCCTATTCGGCGCAGTTCAACTCGATGAATGTCTGGGGACCGCTCATGGGCCGGAAGTTCTACGCCGGTCTGCGCTTCAACCTCTATTGATACCGAAACCTTAAAATACCGAAGCAAGATGAAAAAAATCGCTATGCTCTGCCTCGCCCTGCTGTTGGGCGCAGGCGTGTCCCTGGCGGCGAAGCCGGCTGCCGGGAAGAAGATCGTGACAACGGTCTTCACGGCCGATGTCGACTGCGAACACTGCGTCAACAAGATCATGAACAACGTGCCGTCGCTCGGCAAGGGGATCAAGGACGTGCAGGTCGACCTCGAGAAGAAGGAGGTGACCGTTGTCTACGACGCCTCGAAAAACAGCGACGAGAATATCGTCAAGGGGCTGGCCTCGCTCAAGGTGCAGGCCGAGCCGAAAAAGAGCACCGAGGCCGGCAAGTAGCCGCCGGGACGGGATTGTTATCGGAAGGAGGGGAGTGCCGCTGCGGCGTTCCCCTCTTTTTTGTGCCCGGAACAGCCGGTTGCGGGGAGGCGAGGACCCCGGTCGCGGGAGGAGGGGGCTCCGGTCGCGGGAGGAGGCTTCGGTTGCGGGGCAGAGGATGGCCGCAATATGGAGATGGCTGGTCGCGGGGCTTGTGCGGAAGGTCGGGACGCTGGGGCGGATGGCCGCGAATTGCGTGGAACGCGGGGACGGCCGCTGTCGGGAGGCGAGAGGCCGGCGTATCGTGAAGAGACGTCGCGGGCGGGCAGTCGGGACGCCGGGGTGGCGGATTGTTGCCGGACGGTGCCGGGGAGCGGGCGGCGCCTTGCCTTGCCGCGGCGGGAAAATCGGCCCGAGGGCGCGCGGCGGCTTTTCCCGATGTCGGCGGAATGGGGTCAAAAGGGCGGATTTTCGGCTTCGGGTTTGGAAATACGGCCGAAAAGGCTACCTTTGCCCCCGCAAACGGTTCCCTCGCGGTGCGGCCGCAGGGATTAAAAGGGAATGCAGTGCAAGTCTGCAACAGTTCCCGCTGCTGTGAGTTTCGTCCCGGATGCTCCGGGCTGTCGTCGCGACAATCTCTTGCCACTGACCTTGCGGTCGGGAAGGCGTCGCGCCGGAAACGAGTCAGAAGACCTGCCTTTGCCTGTGTCGAGCGCAAGCCTGCGGAGAACGGGCGGAGTGAGGATCGGACTCGTTCCCGGTTTTTTCTGTTCCGAATGTTCCTGAAGGCGGCGCCCACGGTGCGGTGAACGCCTAACCTTTTAATTGTACAGGAATATGAAGAAAATCTTGGTGCTTTTTGCGGCCGCGCTGACGGCCCTGCTTCCGACTTCGTGCCGCAAGTCGGAGTCCGAACCGGCGAAGTCGCTTCCGGCTTCCGTCTCGATTGCGGAGGTGGCGCCCGCCAAGCGGGCGGTGAGCTTTACGCTGAATCCGACGAATGCCGTGCGTGTGCTCTACTGCTGCGTGCTGCGCGGCGAAACGCCGGCCGAGTCGGCCTGGATCGCGCGCGAAGCCGCGGCCCCGGTGCAGCTCACGGTCGGCGAGCTCGAGGCCGGCACGGCCTATACGCTGCTGGCCCGGGCCGAGAACCACAAGGGTGTGGCCGGCGAGACGGTAACGCACGATTTCGAGACGCTGCGCCTGCCGTCGCTTGTCGTGGGTGACATCACGACGACGGCCGAAGGGGCCGAGGTGCGGGTGAAGACGGCCGATGCGCAGCAGTTGTTCTGGGCCTGCGTCCGTGCCGAGGCTGAGGACCCGACGGAGTTCACGCAGGTGGAGGCCGCCGAGGAGGTGACCGTACAGCTCACGGGGCTGATGCCCGACACCGAATACCGGTTCTGCGCCTATGTGGCCGATGCCGATTCACGCAGTGACCTGGCCGCGAAGAACTTCCGCACGGCGGCTCCCGACGCGACCGATCTGAGTGCCGCCGGGACGGCCAACTGCTACGTGGTGACGGCGCCGGGCGTCTACTCCTTTGCCGCCGACGTGCGCGGCAACGGCGTCAGCGCCAACAACGACCAGGAGAGCAAGCATTTCGAGGCGGCGATTGCCGTCGGTGCGGACTGGAGCGCCGACTGGCTGTGGGCGTCGGCCGAGGGGCTGGTCTCGAACGTGACGCTGGACGCCGCCTCAAAACGCATCCGCTTCGAGGCCTCCGCACAGCGGGGCAATGCAGTCCTCGCCCTGTTCGACGGCGCGCAGCAGCTTGTCTGGAGCTGGCACATCTGGATGACGGACGATCCGTCGGTGAACCTCGTAAGCGGCTCCTCGCCCCAGTATCAGTTCCTCGATCGCAACGTGGGGGCCACCTCGACGGCGGTTGACGACGTGGCTTCGTTCGGCTTCTTCTACCAGTGGGGACGCAAGGACCCCTTCATCGCCGCCTCGGCGCCTGTCAACCCCGACGGCGCGGCGATCCCCGACGGGGAGGCTTTCCAGACCGCGCTGGAGGGTGCCTGCGTCTTCAACACGGCCCGCACGACAGGGTGGACGACCCTGCGCAACGACGATGCCGCGATTGCCACAGGACAGTCGGTCGACTATGCTGCGGCCCATCCGATGACCTTCATCACCTACGGCGCACAGGTCGGGACGAGCGGTGTCGGTGCCTGGTTCAACGATGACAACGTGCAGTATGCCGAGCTGTGGGGCTACGATTTTGTCAACCATACGAACCTCAAGACGATGTTCGACCCCTGCCCGCCGGGATACAAGGTACCGGGATGGTATCAGGAGGTCATGGCCGACGCCAGCAAGACGACGCTGGTCGAGACGGGCGCCTACCAGTCGCGCACCTACAACGGCGGCTACTGGCCCGCGCAGGGCTACCGCACGGATGCCGGACGGCTGTCGAACGTAGGCCGCTACGGCTACTACTGGTCGGCGTGCAGCTACAACCACAACTATCCGGCACAGGGCTACAAGGGATACATGCTCTACTGGTATTCTCGTGCGGTGAGCAACAACAACGCTCAGAGCGAAGCGATCGGCGGCAATATCCGCTGCATCCGCGAATAGCGGCCGCCCGGCCGGTTGCCTTTCTGTGGTGGTACGGCAGCCGTTTCGTGGGGAGCGCAGCCGTTTCCCGCAGGGCGGTAACGAAGCGAGGGAGACAGCATCCGATGCTGTCTCCCTCGTCGCTTGCCGGCGGGTCCGCTCTTCGGGAAAGCCCGGAAGGCCTGCTCCCGGCGCCCCGGCGTCCTACTCCAGCGGGCGGACGCGGACCTCGGTGACCCCCTCCAGCTCGGCAACCAGGCGGTCGATGTCGGTCTTCTCGTCCACTTCGCCGTAGTGGTAGGGGTAGAAGATGGCCGGGCGGAACGCCTTGACGGCCTCGACGGCCTGGTCGACGGTCATCGTGTAGGGCTGGTTCACGGGCAGGAAGGCGACGTCGATCTCCTTCAGCCGCTTCATCTCGGGCGTGGGTTCCGTGTCCCCGGCAATGTAGATGCGCGTGCCGCCGATGGTGAGGATGTAGCCGCAGTCCTCGCGCTCGCGCGGGTGGAACTGAAGGTGTCCCGGCGTGGTGTTGCACGCCACGACGGCCTCGACCTTCAGGTAGGGCCGCGGCGTGGCGACGCTGCCCGGGCGCATCGTGTAGCAGTTCATCTCGAAGGCTTCGGCCGACGTGCGGTCGCAGAGCACTTCGGTCTCCGAGGTCAGCAGCGTCTCGACGGCCGCCCGGTCGAGGTGGTCGTAGTGCGAGTGGGTGATGAGCACCACGTCGGCCTTCGGCAGCGAGGCGTAGTCGGCGTAGCTGCTGACGGGATCGACATAGATGTACTTGCCGCCCACGGTGATCGCGAGCGAGGCGTGTTTGAAGAAGGTAAGCGTGGCCTGTGAGCCGTCGCGCAGGGTCAGCACGTCGGCGGGATATTCCGGAGCGGACTTGCGGCCGCATCCGAAGAGCGATAAGATCGACATAAGTAACAGGAGTTTGGTTTTCATGTTGCGATGAACATGTCTATTCACACCCAAGATAGTAAAAAAAAGTGAAATATTCGTACCTTTGCGGCGGGGTTGGCCCGGAATATGGAAAAAATTTTTTCCGGGATGCAGTAAAAAACCTCCGGACACGTTTAAGCAACAGTTATTCACCTTATCCACGAAAGACGATCATGAAGAAAATTTTGGGAACCCTGCTGCTCGGCCTTACGCTGCTCACGGGCTGTGTCGACAGCAACAACGGCTATGAGGAGCTCAGACCGTTCCTCCCGGGACTGAACCTCTACCAGAACTGCCAGCTGCAGACGACGCTCGCCCTGCAGCCGGCCAATGTCGGCATGCGCCTGGCCATTCTGCTTGCCGAGGTGGACAAGCAGGCGGCGACGGGCGAGACGACCGATTTCGGGAGCGTCACCTACGAAAACAAGAATGTCAGGGAGCAGCTCTTCGGTACGAGCATCACCATCACGAAGAGCGACCCTGCGGGCGACTACAAGGTGACCTTCATGCCGGGCAGCCGGGTCTTCGGCTGCTACTTCTCGGGGTCGCTGACCGTGAAGACGGGCAATACGCCCCTCGCGGAGACCTCGCTCTTCGTACCCTGGCGTGTCGAGATGACCGACTATGAGGCTCAGGTCGACCAGGGGGCAGGTTACCGCCAGTCCATCCTCTTCAACACGGGCGAGACGCTGCTCTACGCCAACGGCGACGGCAGCTATACGGTGTCGCTCGCGGCCATGGACATGAACGTCAAGGATACGCAGATCCACTCCGAGTGGAGCGGCTCCTACCGGCTGCGCCCCGAGGCAAACGGTCTGGCCTACTCCGAGTGCTCGGGCAAGGCCTTCACCGTCGACGGATCGTTCGGCGGCCCGTCGATCTTCTCGCTGACGAGCTCCTCGCAGACCATGCAGGCCACGAAGATGAGCCACCAGCTCTCGAACGGCAAGTATCTCTTCGCCGGGCAGGTGCTCACGGGTACGATCGTGGCGCGTCTCACCGGTATCAACGACTACAACGCCTCGTACTATGTCAGCCCCGAGGTGAAGGTCACCTGGACCTACGACGAGGAGAAAAATTCGCTCTCGCAGAAGGTCGAGTACAACGGACAGACCATGTAGGCTGCTCTCGGCCGATACGGACGGCGCCCCGCATATCGGGGCGCCGTTTTTTTGTGCCGGTTTTCCGGGTGGGGATGTTTGTCGAGCGTGCCGCGGGTGCGAAGGAAGGGGGTGGATACTTTTTTTGCCCGGCTACTCTTCGGATATGCGCGCCGGGGCGTCGGTTTCCGGGCGGGAACATCCGCCGAGCGTGCTGCGGGTGCGAAGGAAGGGGTAGGGAGGGGTGGATACTCTTTTGCCCGGCTACTCTTCGGATATGCGCGCCGGGGCGTCGGTTTCCCGGGTGTCGGTTTCCCGGGTGTCGGCCTTACGGGATGAAGCGGTTGCGGGCGCTTTCGGCCGGCCGGCGGTTCCGCTGCCATTGTCGAGGCGCATGACCGAAGGAATGCAGAAGGCGGCGAGACCGAGCAGGCAGATGATCGCGCCGGCCAGGACGAATGTGCGGGTGATGCCCACCTCGTCGGCCAGGAACCCCGTGGCGAGCAGCCCGATGGCCGAGGGCAGCAATCCGAAGCTGTAGTAGAGCGACATGACGCGCCCGAGGACCCCGGCGTCGATGCGGCTCTGGATGAGCGAGACGAACGAGGCGTTGAAGACGCTGCTCGAGATGCCGGCCGCCGCGGTCAGCAGGGTGAAACAGATGAATCCCGAGGGGGGCAGCAGTCCCGAAAGGAGGAACGATACGCCGACGAGCAGGTACATCAGGTTGATAAGCAGGATGCGGCTGACGCGGTAGTGGCGCATGCCCATTACGGCGCCGCCGAGCAGTGCGCCGCCGCCCCAGACGATCTCGACGAGGCTCATTTCGGTGGCTCCGCCGCCGAAGTGCCGCAGCGTCATGAGCGGAAAGAGCACCCCTACGGGCATGATGAAGAACCAGACGGCGATGACCAGCGTGAAGAGCCAGCCCATGCCGGGCGTGGCGTGCATGGCGGCGAACCCTTCGCGGAATTCGCGCCACAGGTTCGGGCGCCGGTCGCTCCGCGCGGGGTTGGGAATGTGGATGAAGAGCAGCGTCGTGCAGGCGGCGACGGCTCCGGCGACGTCGAGCAGCAGGATGTTGCCGATCGAGGAGATGTTGAGCAGCAGGGCGCCGAGGGCCGGGCCCGCGATGTCGGAGAACGAGACGATCATCTGGTTGACGCCCGCGATGCGTGTCAGCTCCCGCTCGGGGGCCAGCAGCGGCACCGAGGCCTGCATGGCCGGGCGGTGGAAGGCCGAGCCGGCCGAGCGGCAGGCCAGCAGCAGGTAGACGTGCCACAGTTCGGCACGACCGCTCCAGAAGAGCAGGGCGAGCAACAGCGTGCAGGCGGCGATGAAGAGGTCGGAGGCGATCATCGTGCGGCGGCGGTCCCAGCGGTCGATGTAGACCCCCACGACCGGGCCGAGGAGCGACTGCGGCAGCATGCCCGCGATCGCCGCCAGGGCCAGCACCTCGGCCGAGCCGGTCTCGAGGCTCATCCAGAAGATGACGGCGTAGCCGACGATCGAGCTCGTCAGGATCGAGACGAACTGCCCGCTCCAGATGATGCCGAATGTCCGTTTCCAGTTTTCCATGCGCCTGTTCCGTGTGTTGCCTGTCGTGTGTTGCCTCTTCGTGCGGTTCCGCTTCCCGTTGTGTACCCGGTTTTTCCGGGTTTTTCCCGGCCTTTCCGGATTTTTCCGGGTTCTTCCCGGCCCTCCCGGGACTTTTCACCTCCTCCCGGGGGCTTTCCGACCTTCCGATCTTCCGACCTTCCAGTCGGGGGGCTTCGGAGGCGGGAACCGGATGCAAAAATACGAAAAAAAGGCGGACACCGGAGTGTCCGCCGCCGAAATCCTCCGTGGAGGATTTATTTAACTTCCTTAACTATTGCCTCGAATGCTTTCGGCTCGTTCATGGCCAGGTCGGCGAGCACCTTGCGGTTCAGGACGATACCCTTGGCGTTGAGTTTGCCGATGAATTGCGAATAGGTCATTCCCTGGGCGCGGACTGCGGCGTTGATACGCGTGATCCACAGCGAACGGAATGTCCGCTTCTTGAGCTGGCGGTGCGCATAGGCGAACTGCAAGCCTTTCTCGACCGTGTTTTTCGCAACGGTCCATACGTTTCCCCTTGAACCAAAGTTACCTTTGGCAAGTTTCAAAACTTTCTTTCTTCTTGCGCGTGACGCAACTACGTTGACTGAACGTGGCATAATGTAAAAGTTTTTGAAGAGCTGTCAGCGACGCGGTTCTCCCGCGTTCTTCGGGGCTGTTTCGCTCCGGTTAATAAATGCGGTTCCGCCGGTCGGATGTTACTTGACCAGCAGGTTCTTGATTTTGGCCTCGTCGGCCGCAGAAACGATACCCGAATAGCAGAGGTTGCGCTTCTGTTTCGTCGTCTTTTTGGTCAGGATGTGACTGTGATAAGCGTGTTTGCGCTTGATCTTTCCTGTGCCGGTGAAGGTAAAACGCTTCTTCGCAGCGGCATTGGTTTTCATTTTCGGCATTGTCGTAAACAGTTAATTGGTTAAACTCAGCCTGCAAAGTTACGAAAATATTTGCACGGTGCAAGGATTCCCGGCTTTTTTTCACTATATTTGTCTTGAGAACCAACCTTGTCCGACCATGAAACCGCTCTGCTGCCTGCTTCTGCTGGCGGGACTGCTCTGCGGGGCCCGCACCGCGGCCCGGCCCCCTGCTGCCTCCGCCCCCGCGTCGGAACATCCGGTCGTCGGCGTCGAGCTGCGCGGCGACACGATGGTCTACCGCACGACGCGGCGCGCACAACTCTTCGAGGATGAAACGGGCCGCCTCTACCGCCTGCGTTCCGTGCTCGCCGACCCCGTGGCGCTCCACACCGTGAGCATCGAGGTCGGGGCCTACTCCTGGAGCGGTTCCCGCTCTCCCTTCTCGACGAAGGAGCGGGTGTGGGTCGCGCAGCCGCCCGAAGCCTTTCCCACCGAACGCTACTATTACGAGGGTCCGCTGCGCACGAGCGGCATGTGGGGCCTTGCCTACGGGTATCGCCTCTCCCGCGCGGTCGAGGTCGGCGTTTCGCTCTCCTATGCGGCCTACTGGCGTGACCTGATGCGCGCTCCGGACCGCAGCGTTGTGTTGTCTCTGCGCGAACATTATGTGACGCTGATGCCCTTCGCCCGCTTCATGTGGCTCAACCGTCGGTCTGTGCAGCTCTATACGGCCGTGCAGCTGGGGTGTCAGTGGGGGTATGAAAAATCCTACACGGACGGCTACGGCAGTTTCACCTACCTCACCGGGCAGTTCACCCCGTTCGGAATCCGTGTAGGGCGTCGCCTGTTCGGGTATGTCGAGTGGGGCGTCGGCGCCCGCGGTCTCTTTGTGGGCGGCGTCGGGTACAGTTTCGGAAACTTCAAAAGATAACGGGTATGCGTTGCGGACGACTCTTTCACGGCTTCCGGGCCGGCATGATGCTTCTGCTGTTGGCCGGGAGCGCCTGTACGATCGAAGAGGGGGACAGTGTGCCCCGGAGAACCGGGACGGAGTATGCCGTCTACGAACATGTCCGCGGACTCGACGAGGCGGCGGTCTTGACGCTGCGCGTGGCGGCCGGCCTGGACGAGTGGCTGCGGCAGACGACCAACGCCGGGCGCGAGGCGGTCTGCAACCGCTTCTTTGCCTGGGGTCGCGTCTATGACGAAGGGGCCGGGAACTGGTCGCTGCAGGGGGCGGGCCGCCGCTACGACTTTGCGCTCAGCGACGGGCTCGGGCTCGGAGACCCCGGAGCCTCGTGGCACGTGACCGAACGGGTCGGCAACGAGGTGCGCTCGACCGTCACGCTGCGTGCAGGGGCGGACGGCGCGCTGCGTTGCGAGGTGTCCGCCGCCTGGTGGAATACCTATATATTATATGATGCCGCGTGGACGGTGCATCTGACGGTCTCGGAGGAGACGTTCGAGGTGTCGGCCGCGGGCGATGCGCAGATGCGGATCGAAGGCGAGCAGGGGAGCGTCTGGTCGGTGGATTACCGCCTGATGGAGCCGCTGGTCTGGAGCGAGCGTGCCGGGGAGACCTTCTGCACGGCCGGTTATGCGGTGCGGGCCGCCTGTGACGGGGCCGCGGAGCGGCAGCTGGAGTTTCAGGCCGTGCGCTCCGCCCTGGGGCGGGTGACGATTACGAGCGGCGGTGTCACGGAGGTGTGGTAGTGCCGCTGAGGTACTGTTTTTGATCGGAGGAACGAAGAGATGGAGTGGAATTTCATTTTGCGGTTGTGTGTGGCGGGCCTTTGCGGCACGGTCATCGGGCTCGATCGCGAGTACCGCGTCAAGGATGCGGGCTTCCGCACGCACTTTCTGGTGGCGCTGGGCAGCGCCCTGATGATGATCGTCTCGCAGTACGGCTTTGCCGGGGTGCTCGGCGAGCCCGGGGTGGGGCTCGACCCGAGCCGGATTGCAGCGCAGGTCGTCAGCGGCATCGGATTCATCGGCGCCGGCACGATCATCATTCACCGCCAACTGGTGCGGGGACTGACCACGGCGGCGAGTCTCTGGGCCACGGCCGGCATCGGTCTGACGGCCGGGTCGGGGATGTTTCTGCTGGCCGGAGTGGCCACGGTGCTGACGCTCTTCGGACTGGAGGTGCTCTCGCTCGTCTTCGGAGGCCTGGGGCGCCGTCGAACGATGCTGGTCTTCTCGGCAGCGTGCCGAGAGGTGATCGACGAGATGTTCAATGCGTTGAAAACCAGAGATTACTCCGTTGTCTCCTACGAGGTTGAGGCGCAGCGCGGCGATACGGGGGTTGTCTACCGGGCCACATTGGTGATCCGGGCCCGCGGCAACGCCGACGAGGAGGGTTATGTGGAGCTGCTGCGCGCGCATCCGGATGTCACCGTCGAGCGGATCGTCTGACACGCCGGGAGGGGCGACGGCAGGCCCGACCGGGCGGCAGCCGGCCGCCGCGCGTGCGGTTTTATTTGTTTGGTTTCGAGTAAAGTCGGCATTTCGGACGGAATTGTTGGCTGAAAAGGTGAAATGTGTCGATTTTGTTTTGAAAATTCGGAATAAGGCCTTACCTTTGCCTTGTTGCAATACGAATATGTATGTAAGATCTAACTTTAAATTCATATTAGCCTATGTTTATGAACAAAGCAAGAGCCTATGTGGCTCCCGAGGTCGAGATTCTCGACGTAACCGTAGAAGCCGGGTTTGCTCAGTCGACCGGTGCTGTCAGTGAGGGGTATGATACGAATGAAGACCAGAATGATACGGATGCTTGGCATTAATTTCGGACAGTTTAATTAAATTTCAAACATGAAGAAGTATATTCTCGGTATTGCAGCCTTTGCCGCATTGATGACGGGCTGCTCTAAAGATGATGAGGCGACGACGACGCCTTCTGCCGGTGATGTCTATTATACGGAGATGGGTGCCTCGCTGCCCGCTACCCGCACGACGCTCGGTCCCGGCAATTCGGTGATCTGGTCGCTGAACGATGAGGTTTCGGTTTGGAGCGACGAGGTTTCCACGCCGCAGTCGTATACGCTCATCGAGGGTGCCGGTACGAACACGGCGAAATTCAAGACTTCGTCGACTGGTGTCAACGGTACCACGTTCTATTCGGTTTATCCCACGACGATGCTTCAGAGCACGAATACGCTGATCCTGCCGCAGACGCAGACCTATCAGGATGCAGCCAACTTCGCCTCGAGTACGAACCCTTCGGCTGCAGTCGGTACGGATATCATGAACATGCAGTTCAAGAATCTTTGCGGTATTGTTGTCGTGGAGCTCTCGGCTGATCAGAATGCTGTCGCCACGGTCAATAGCATCGTGCTCACCTCCGCTACGCCGTTGGCCGGCAAGTCGACGTTGAGCTTTGAGAGCGGCTCGCCCGTGCTGTCGTGCAATGGCACCACTACGCTGACGCTGAATTGCGGTGTGGCACTGACTGAAACGCCGACTCCTTTCTATTTTGTAGTGCCTGCTGAAACGTATACCTACGGTATGGATATTACGGTGAATGCCAGCATTCGTGGTGGCGGAACTCTTACGCTCTCCAAGAGCCGTACCTCTTCCTTCACGGTCAATGCGGGTGAAATTACGAAGATCGGCGCTTCGTTTGTTCTTGGAACGAAGACTTATGCTGTCGGTGACTACTATGCTGTCAATGGCGTACAAGGTATCGTCTTTGAAACCTCCAATGGCGGACGTTCGGGTAAGGTCATCGCGCTGAAGGATGCTTCTGCAAGCCCTGTTCTGTGGGGCCCGACCTCTGCGGTAGGCCTTGCCGGTGTAACCGATGCCAACGATGGCGCTGTCAATATGGAGAAGGTGGTTGCTGCTGGTATCGATAACTATCCTGCTTTCAAGGCTTGCTACGATTATGGAACGAACTGGTACCTGCCTGCAATCAACGAGCTGCTCACGATCAATAACCAGTGGCCTGCACTCCAGGAGGCTCTCAACGGTACTCCCGGTGCTACGCAGCTTGGTGGTGGCAGTTATTGGAGCTCGACGGTTTCGGGACGTAATTATGCAATTAACTATCTCGATATCAATGGTAACAGCGCGACGATGAATCTCTCTTCGCAGTCGGCAAGCTCTGTTCGAGCCATTACTCAGTTCTAAAAAATCAATCAAGGCGATTCTACGACGGGCTGCACCGAAAGGTGCGGCCCGCTTTTTTGGGGGCTTTTGTAGTTTACAGACTATGTCGCGGTAGAGTGCCTTATCCCAGCATGTCCTCCTGTCCGAGGGGCCCTTTTGTCGGAATCTCTGCCCGTGTTCGATGCGTTTTGCGGCAGCTGTGCCGGGAGCGGGCATTTTGTTGAAGGCCCCGGGCACCGTGTTGATATGGACGTAGTGCCCGTAAAACGAAAGGAGATCAAACGTGCGTTCGATCTCCTTTTTTGGCTTGGCGTGAGCGGCGCAGGCTTGTAGGTTGCAGTCCTCTGGTGATTATAATATTACACCGAGCGCCCGATCTCCTTTGTGGGAGTGGCGTGCGCTGCACGGGCTTGTACGTCGCGGGCCTTTGGAGATTATAATGTCACACCGTGCGTCCGGTCTCCTTTTTGGGTGTGGCGTGTACTGCACGGGCCTGCGTGTAGCAATGCCAATATAATGTCGGAACCGGCGGCCGACCGCTTTCTCCTGCCGGCCCGGGCCTTGCGCGGGCCTGTGCGTTGCAGGTCTCCAATGTGCTTGCGGTGGCTCTCCACGGCCGTATATTCGGCCGTATATAAAGCCGTACTGATATATATCAGAACCAGCGTCCGACCTCGCGCAGTTGCGGATCGCGGGCCATCTCGTTGGGATTGGTCCCCGGCTCACCCTCGGGAATCGGCTCACCCAGCTTCTCAAAGAGTGCAACCCAATAGCGGGGCATCGTGCCGTCCGCTGCCCGGAAGTTCATCGGCCGGGCAGGAAATACCGGGGTCCCGTCCGCGCGGCGGTAACTCTCCCATACCAGTTCACTGCAGTAGAGCCGCCCGTTGTCGGGCCGGAACGAATAGTCGTAGGGGAGCCCGAGGCAGGTGCGAGCCCGAAGCAGGGAGGCAGCCAGCCCGCTCGTGTCGCGCAGGCGCATCGCCACAACGGCCGACCGACCGTGGATCGATCCCGCCTCTGCGAGAAAATCCTTCAGTGCCACCGTGCGCACCCCTTCCGTCGAGGCCTCCAGTACGGAATCCGCTCCGTTCGCGCACAGCGCAATGCCCACATGCGTGTAGTCAATCTGGCATGCGGCCCCCGTCGCAGCCGCAATGGCTCCGGCCATTTCCGTCCCTTTCCCCGCCTGGAAAAGCAGGTCTCCCGATTCGAGTGCGGGAATATTCCGGCCGCAGCCGGCAGCCGCCGCGGCCATGCAGAGCAGTCCAATGCAACGTCGTATCATCGTAGTTTCCTTTTGAACGCTTCAAAGTTATTAAAAAATTTCACAATTAACTTGCTGTCTGTTAAGAGGGTGTGAATTTGGCGTGAAAAATGTCGAAAAAAAGTCCGGAAAATATTTGGAAATGTCTTCCGAAACCTCTTATCTTTGCACCCGCTTCGAGAGAGAAACACCTCCTGAAGCGGCAAAAACAGGTTCTGAAAAATTTTTGAAAAATCTTTAAAAAAGATTTGCAGATTCGGAAAAAGTCCTTACCTTTGCACCCGCTTCGGTTGAAAGACCGGTGCGAGTGATACAAAAAAGGTTCTGACAAAATCCTGAAAAAAAATCTTCAAAAAAGATTTGGAACTTCGGAAATAAGTTCTTACCTTTGCAACCCGAATCGACCGCAAGACCGATAAGGAAAAAGGTTCTGAAAAATTTCTGAAAAAATATTTCAAAAAGATTTGGTGGTTCAAAAAATAACACTTACCTTTGCACCACTTTCCGCTGAAAAACAGCGGTCGGAACCAAGGCGAAGATCGAAAGATCCGACCCGCCGAAAAGAAAGAAATTGTTCTTATAGTAATATACGAACAGCGTTCTTTGAAGTATTTGAGCAGCTAAAGTTTTCCCACTCTCTTAGGAGAGTGATTTCAAACAATACCTTTGAGATTTGAGCTAAAGATTTATAACAAAACATTTTTACAATGGAGAGTTTGATCCTGGCTCAGGATGAACGCTAGCGGCAGGCTTA
>ERZ824600.902-NODE-902-length-41419-cov-3.742481_pt1 | contig 41419 bp, 39 predicted proteins | sample MGYA00519933_ERZ824600 | MGnify/ENA primary metagenome ERZ824600 (study PRJEB31778, sample SAMEA3449178) | human gut metagenome | biome: human gut; feature: human-associated habitat; material: faeces | place: United Kingdom | collected 2010/2012 ... | reverse complement strand
TTTAATTCATTATCTTTCGTAAATACTACCGCTTTCATATATTTCTCCTTTTACTTTAATCATTCAACATTCGCCAATCTTTTTCCACTTTTTCCAATATAGTTTTTATTTCATTTTTATTCAACAAGACTGACTGCACAGCATTATTTATAATATTATTTATATCTTTTTGGCCTTTTTGAGTTTTGAATGCAGGTTGAATTTTATTCAATTGATTCGCACTTATAACTCTAGCCTTTGCCTCCAAATTATTATCATCATATTTTGTATAAAAATCACTCTTTAATGCCTTTTCATTAGTTGCAAGAACATTTGTCAATTTAGCCAATTCCAGTTGATTTTTCTCATTAGTCAAAAATAATGCAAATTTTAGTGCCTCATCTCTATGTTTAGACCTTAATGGTATAACAAAATTCATCAAAGAAAAATCATTTTGCCCGAGTTCTCCAGTTATTTGAGGCGCAACATCTGTTACTTCATATGTTGCTGGAGCATTTTCTTTAATCATGTTCAAGAAATTAGGACCTGCATTTATAAGCAATATATTTCCAGACATATATTTTTCCAAAGATTCCTGTAATGTCATTGTAATTGATTCTTTTGGAATCAAATCTTTTATATATAAATTTTTAAACATCTCAAAAACTTCAGCAGATTTATTCGAATTTATTTTGTCAACGCCCAAAACTCCATATTTATTAAGAATTTTTAGCATAGTATCGTTTTCTGTAATGTTAGGTAACATTATATAGGCATTTGCATTCTTTCTAACAAGAGGTGCTAACTTCTCTAAATTGGAGTACGTTTTTGGAATATAGATACCTGATTTTTTTAAAATATTTTTATTATAGATTGTTATTGCACTAGTTGCATACCACGGAATAGAATATATTTTACCATCTACTTTCAGCACATCCATAATTTCCTGATTAAACTGCTCTGTTTCAGCTTTTGGAATCTCATACAATGCACCTTTATGAGCTAAAGTTGAGGAAAAATCAGGATTTAAATTCACCAAATCCGGCGGATTATCACTTAAAACAGAGGCTAAAGTTCTTTTTTCACCCTCTGAAAACGGAACATCCACCCATTTTATTTTTACATTTGGATTTTCGTTTTCAAATTCTGAAATAACACCATTTATGTATGGAGCAAAATCATTCATTTGCAAAGTCCAAAAAACAACTTCATTATCTACATGTTTACTTCTAAATGCAAAAAACACACCTGTTATCAAAATTAAAGTTGAAGCTATAACAATCCAAAAATTTTTATTCAAAATATATCCTCACCCTACTCCTCTCCGATGCTCGGACGAGGAAATACCTCTTGTTTGATATAGTAATATTTATTATAGTATAATTATACTATGAACAATTTATTTACAGAACTTGAAAATCAAAATAAACAAATCCCGTTAGCAGAAATTCTACGCCCTAAAACTATTGAAGATTTTTTAGGTCAAAGTAATGTTGTAGCACCCAATAGCCCTATTTTAAATTTACTCAAAACGAACAGATTATTTTCTTTAATTTTCTGGGGAACTCCCGGGTGCGGAAAAACTACACTGGCACGACTTATTGCAACAAAAACAAACGCAAATTTTATTGAAATTTCTGCAGTAACATCCGGCGTAAAAGATATTAAAGATGCAGTTGAAAAAGCAAAAGAATCACTGCGCGCAGGACAAAAAACAATTTTATTTATTGATGAAATCCACAGATATTCAAAAACCCAGCAGGATGCACTGTTACCACATCTTGAAAACGGTACATTATTCTTAATTGGTTCAACAACGGAAAATCCGTCATTTCAAGTTGTTCCGGCTCTTTTATCAAGAGTTCAGGTTGTAAGACTTAACGCTATAGATGATAAAAGTATGTCTTCAATAATAAAAAAAGGATTCAGTTACCTTGCAACACACTATACACTTATGGAATGTGAAAGCGGAGTTCTGGATTTCATCATCAACCTTGCAAGAGGAGATGCAAGATATGCTCTTAACATAGTAGAAAATGCGTATTTTGCAAGTGACTTAAAAGACGGTAAGAGGATGCTGACGGTTAAAATTATTGAAGAAATTTGTCAGCAAAGAAATACAAGATACTCCCAACAAGAGCATTACGATTGTGCATCAGCGTTTCAAAAAAGTTTGAGAGGAAGCGACCCTGATGCAGCTATTTATTACCTTGCAAAAATGATAACAGCAGGAGAAGACCCGCGATTTATTGCACGACGACTCATAACCTGTGCGGCTGAAGATGTAGGAAACGCGGATACAAACGCTTTAAATATTGCACTGAATGCATATAAAGCAGTTGAATTATTAGGATTACCGGAAGGAAGAATACCTCTTGCTCAAGCTGTAATTTATGTAGCCAGAGCACCCAAATCAAATGAAACGGTTTGCGCAATTGATGCTGCACTTTCTGATATCGCACAGGGAAAAGACTATCCGCCGCCAATGCATCTGCGTGACGCACATTACAAAGATGCTAAAAAATACGGATTCGGCATTGGATATGTTTATTCACATGATGCACCTGATATTGAACAGCAATTTTTACCTGATGAATTACTTGGTAAAAAATATACAAAATAAAAAAGCGGCATATATGCCGCTTTTTTTAACCTGAATACATTGAAAATGTTTTTTCAATATTTTTGGAAAGTAAACTTTTTACTGTATCATACTCAGTCGATAGTGCAGAAATTTCTGCATCTAATTTTTTAGCTTTCAAATCTATTGAATCTTCTTTATATGTCAATTCTGCTTTTTTACGAGTATATTCTGCTTCAGCTCTTGTGATAGCATCAGTATCAGAAACTTCTGAAAGATATCCAGTTTCGTTATAACGTGTCTGGTAATAATACCCGTCATTATTTAGAGAACTCATAGAATATCTGCCATCTTTTATCATACTTTCAAGATACTCATCATCATCCAGACTTGCATCTTCTCTCCAGCCATGTTCACAGATATTGTTATAAATCTCGTCATAAAAATCTGCTAATTTTTCATTTAGTGTAGGGGCATCTTCATCTGTTTGTCCTATATAATAATAACTTTTATTATCAGTAACAAACTGCGAAGTTTCAACTGATTTACCAACAACATAATCTGAAGTTGCGCCATTTAAAGAGTTATCAAAAAATGTCAAGAATGTAGATAACATATTTGAAAGACTGACTGCTGTATAACCTTTAGCTTGAGAAATCCTGTTATACTCTGTAGCATTCAAATAAGCACTGTTATCAGTCATCGATTTATCACTACCTCTTGAACCCTCAGTAATCGCATTACCCGGATTTAAAAAGAATCTTTTAGTCATTTCCATAGCATATTTTAATGCTTCGTTAGACGCATCATCAACGTTAAGACCAACACCAGATTGTCCGTACCCAAAAACTTTAGCTATTGATTCTAAAAGTTTCTCAACGCTTTTTGACATGTCATCTGCTTTATTTCCTTGCATCATCAACACAATATTATGAGAAAGCAAATCACCAATTGTCATATTTTTAAGTTCGTCTTCGTAATGGTTAATTATTCCATTCTCAACAATTGTAAAACCTGAATCTTTAATTGAATTCTCGCTTGTTTGCAAATTATCTGATGGCTTAAAACTTTGGACTTTACCCTGATTATCTGCAATATATTTTTCTTTTTCTGTAGTTAATCTTTCAACTTCAGCCGTATTACCAGCTTTTCTGGCATCATTAATCAAGTCGTCATAGTCTTGTTTTTTCTTATCAAATTCTGCCTGAGTAATTTGATTATTATTTTTATCAACTGTCAGCTGTCCCCAGTCAAGTTTTTGCTGACCGATAGCTTCACTGAAAATCAAATCTTCCAGCAGCATTGCAGAAACAGATGTTTTATCCATAGGTTTTGCACCCATACCTGCTGTTGGATTCCAGGCAACAGAACTGGTAGTTCCGGTTGGTTGATTTTGTGACAATATAACAGAACCAGGCTTGTTAACATCAGCTTCATACGCATAATCTTTTACGGTAAGTTGATTCGCTGTTTCCTGAGTAATAATACCACCAGGAACCAGAGCCGCAATAAATTTATCTCTTGAATCACTAGAGCCTACGCCACCTGCCATTGAAATTCCGGCAGCTTTAGCGGCTGCTGCATATTCTGAATTTAATACAATTGCACCAGAAGTTGTTGTTATCATATATGGGTTATAATCATTTATTGCAGAAGGCATCATTAATAAGCTGTATGTTAATCCATAATCCTTGCCAACAGCTTCATTAGACCAAATTAGTTTTGTAGAATTCAAGGCGTTGGAATATTCTGCAGAAACACTTGATAACTGATTTGTTATCTCAAGTTTTTGCTGCGCCAATTCAGTAGATTTATATTCACAATCTGCTTTTCTTGCTGTTATGCCTAAAAATCTGGCTTGACATGTTGCTATTCCCATTGAAATCCAAAACCTTTCAATTTTATTACTGTACTTGTCTTTGTATACGGTATTTTGAATCCAAATCTTTAGATAAAAAAGACAGAATGTAATATTTTGTTACAAAACTAATACTCATAATTCATTTGGTTATTATTAAACAATCATAAATTTTATCAATTTTTTCTTTCATTTCAAAAAATTGACATTTTAAATCTTCATGACTATTAATAGTTACAAAACGATTCTCAACATCATTCAAAATTTCTCTGTGTTTCTTTTCCAGCTGTTCCGGTGTAACTACAATTCTTTGCTGGATAAGAAATACCAAAATAACAATAATTACTGGAGAATAATACAATAATGTTTCCATAAAAATCTTCCTTTTATATTTTATAAAACTATAGGCCAATAAAAATCAACCAGATACGAAGCGGCATCAAACGGATGCGACAAAAATTTCAATTCCTTAGACTGCTTAATCTGAGAATAGGTAGGAATATTTATCTTTGAAGAACCCTCCATATAACGCAGATTATAAATGTTGTATAACAACTTTTCACATTTTGGAGAAACATACAAACCAATCTCTCCATCTGCATTTCTTACTTTTGCATTAAATGCTGCAACTCTATTCTTTATAGGTGGATTGAATGCCTTAATCTTTATCTGCGCGTCGTACCCGTAAGCTTGCATTTTCTTTTTAATAATTACATAGTTTGTGTATTCACTGGTACAACTTCGATTATCGCCCGAAGCATCCCCGTTTATAATAATTTTACCTTTATGCTCCGGATACCTTTTGCAAAATTCCTCACAAGTTTTAGCCGTAGTTGTATTTTCGATAACAAGTTCGTCAAAATAAAAAACCTTATCATCGGTTTTGTGAGCCAGAACCCATGCCATAGGATCTACATTGAAATCACAACTGATATGAACATCTAAATCCGACTGGTACTTAATATCCCGAACATTATCATCAGTGAAATCTTTTACTACCAAATTTTGATTATAATTGCCGGTCTTGCCAAGAACAAAAGTTTCATAATAACTATTATCATAAAGCTTTTTTAACTCATCACAAAAACCTTGAGGTAAATAAATATTTTGAGTAGTAGGTGCGCAAATTAATCTATAATTTGGAGGCGGATTATCAAAAAAAGTTTTATAAATCCAGCCTTTTTGAATTTCAGGATTTGTATGTCCAAAAATCCTATATGTAAAATTTTTCCATTTTGGCAAAATTTTCTGACGCATTCTCGCTACAAGCATTTTAAATGTATCATACGGGACATCAGACATTTCTTCAATTTCTACAAACCCTAAGTTCAATGATTTTAATTTATTCGGTTCATCAAAATGCCGGAATAAAATTTCTGAGCCATTATGAAAAACAAGTTTTTGTTCTGAACTTGACCACTTATAGTCAACACCCTCTAAAAACTTCATCTGTTCTAAATGCTCAAAATAAGTCTGCAAAGTTGTATCCCTTACCAGGGTATAAGTTTGAGCTCCCACAAGTCCTCGAATCCCGGGGAATTTTAATGCCAATAATATTCCGAGCAAGGCTCCGGCAAAAGTTTTGCCGGAGCCATAACCTCCTTGATACACCGCAACATCCAATGAATATGTATGAGGAATTTCCAAAAATTTTCTTTGTGCATCTAATAATTTATATTTCATTATAAATATTCCAAATTATTATTTTTTAGCTAGAGCTTTAGTTGACGCTAAATTCATTTTTTGAGCATTAATATCTTCGATTAAAAAGTTATTAGAATTTTCAATACCATACTGTTCAAGTGCAAATTTAAAACATTCCAGCCAATCAATACGTTCAGCTACAACATCAACATTTGCAAAAGATTGAACAATTTCAAACAATTCTTTTAACTTAGACTTACGCTCAAATGTAGCTTTTCTATCTCCATAACGATAAACATATGAAGAATTACGAACATCATCATCGATTTGAATATATGAACATTGTCCTCTGTCGTTTATTAGAATATTTTCTTCGCCCAGTTTAAAATTAGATATTAATTCCGCAGTTTTTTCTACCATTGGTACAATAACTTTTCTATTAATTGCTTCCAAAATCATATTTAAACGAGCTTCCTGCCCATTAACAGAATAATTAATTTCAGTTGCAGTTCTGTCAAGGGTTTGAATATTTCCTGCCATGTTTTTAAATATTCCGGTAGCACTTTCGATTGTCGCTTTGAAATAATTTAAGAAATCCCAGCCTGTCATAGCTTTATCAAAAGATAAAGGAGTTGGAGTTGAAGTCATCAATGAAGCATCGTATTCAATAATTTTACCAGGACTAACATCCTGCTGTCCCATAAAACACCCCTTTGGCGCCAGATATGGAGGATTCATCATCAATGCAAGCGCGTCTAACTGTTTGTTCAAAATTGTTGAAGAAATATTATTAAGAATAAGAGCCACTCTCAATGGAGAAATTCCGCGCCCGGTTGCCGGACATTCTATAATATTTGCATGAATAAAAGGATTTATTACAAACGGATTATCCTCAAACCTGATAATCACACTGCGTCCTGCAACTACGATAAGTTTATTCTTCAAAACCTTGCCATCCGAAAGTTCTATATCACCCCAGTATTCAAGTACTTCAATTTTCTTGCCGGAAATATTACTATCTTTCTTAGTTTTTTTATTTGCCACCACCCCTTTCAACACTTCCAGTTTTTCTAAATTCAACATATTATTTGCATTATTCGACTTAATTTCATCAAATGACTGGTATGTTCTATAGATTTTTGAACAAGAATCCCAATTATCAGTATCGCTTTTGTCAAAAACGAAATCCTCATAATTTATAAATTTAACCTTTGCATTATCATAAACAATCTTATCTTCCACAATAAAAGAAGCGTCTGTTCTTTGAGAAAGCTGCTCTTCCACAGACAGTGCTCTTCTTACTTTTTTAGTTTTAGTTTCCCAGCCCACAAAAAGAGTTACTTCACCTGTTTCTACAACAGAATCAATAATCTTTTCCATTTCATCTTCAATTTTCATTAGCTCAAATGTATTAACAAGCATTGCCTTTTGCTTGTTTGCATACTTTTGAGTTTTCATATCTATTCCGGAAACATCAAACATACTGTCCGGATGAGAATATAAATTCTGCACGATATGAGATTTTAAAGTTTGAGCAAGTTCATAAATTTCAGGAAGCTGTATTTGGCAATCCCAGCCATTAACTCTGGGAATGTCCGAATTATATATAGCATGACGAATCAAGCGATTATCTGATAATTGCAGACGACGAGTTTCGTTATAATCATCGTACTTTTCAATAATACTGCTCATAATATTTTGTTCTTCAACAGAATCCATACCTGTTGATTGGGCTTTTGATAATTTTTCCATAATTTACCTCGTATAATAATAATTTCTGTATAAAGAATAAACCTCTATATCTTGCGGCACACCGTTTCTCAGTGTATCTTCTTTTAAGGTTGATTCATATTTAAAGCCGGAAGTTTTTAAAATAGATTTCACTCTAAAATTATCCGGAAAAATTTGAGCTTTGATTTTATATAAACCAAGTTCATCAAAACACTTCTTTAAAAAAATTTTTGCACCACATCTGCAAAAACTGCCCCAGGCTCTTTTTTCTAAACATACAGATATCTCTCCGCTATACAAATTTTGCCGGCTACCAACAAAATTATCCATAGCTATGAATCCCATAAATGTATCGTCATAATCCAAAACAATCCAAAAATATGGACCGCAATGACTTATATAGGATAAAATATCTTCCTCATATTCAGCAAAATCGTCTTGTAAATATTTATAATACTTACGATAACAGTTTTGAATATTCGGGATATGGTGCAAAATGGAGAAAAGATTATGTGGAGTATTCAAATCTACTTCAATAAATTTACACATTTAACTATACTTTCACCTTGAAAAATTTTATATAATTACCATCACTTACAAAATAATCAGTTTTACCTGACAAAAATTTTTCTCTAAGCGCATTCTGCGAACCAAGAAAACCTTCAGCCTGAACACCATTAATATAAGATTTTGTCTTGCTGTTTTTATTTATCACAAGATATACAGCATCTTTAGAAAAAAGTTTTTCCTTAGGAGCCAGTTTTAAATCGGTCACAAACTTCTTTTCTCTACAGCCTTTATCCTCAAGCTGAGAAGTAAATTCGCGTTCTATCTTAGAATTAAGAAAATCTTCACCTGAAACATCATCAAGAAGAAGCTGCTCAATATTTTTATTATCTTTCATTTAAAAAACCTTTCATTGAATTAAATTTTTTCATCATCTAAATTTGAAATAGTAATAATTTTCGCCTCATGATACTCATCCTCAGATTTTGAGACAGAAAAGCCAAGATATTTACACAAACTTTCCAGAGCTTTCAAACCGGAAGAAGAATCTCGCAATTTCTTTTTTCCAGTAGGGTAACCCTCTTTATCTAGGATATCTTCTTCTTCCAGAGAAAATTCTGCTATTTGTAAAAGTTTTTGTATTACATATCCTTTTTGAACATTTAGGGCTTCAATTTGAAGCTTTAACATGGTCTTAATCTCATTTATTATTGAATCTTTGGCAAGCAGCTCTGAAGCAAAAGCCTTTAAATTCTTAGCTTTGTAGCCGGCTGCAATCAAAGATTTTTCACCATCAAGCGTTTTAATATACTCGGATACAAATTTTTTTTGCTGTATTGTTAATTGTTTCATCTCTTTACATTTCTTATCATAGTTTGTATTTTTACTAAATAATTTGTATAATAGACATGCTATTTATATTTCGGCTAGTGTAAATCTTAACAGGGGGGAATGAAAACGACTTCCTGTTTTTTTTGCTTAATATCTATGCATTTTCACGCAGGGCACTGCCTCAACACTGGTTGAACTTTTTGATTTAAGATTCAAAAGAGCTTCTTTATACATACTCATCCAGTAAGAAAATTTTGGATGCTGCGGATTTGCTTTTATTCTCATACAGGTTCCATAAACAAGAATTTGTTCTGCAAATGGCATTGGCATTAAAGAATAATCTGACGGCTCTGTTAAATTTTCTTTTTCATTATCATTCTCATCAATTGCACAATTTTTAGAATAATAAATAATTTCAACATTCTTATCCTGAGCAAATTCAGGCATAAAAATTTTACCGCCGCATACACAATACTTATTTGCCAAGCCTTTAGAAGTTAAAAAAGGCTCTACATCCTCAGTATATTTATATCTTTGTCCGTCAACAATTAAATACCAGATTCTACCAGGAACAGTATTTTTTACGGATGTTGTTTTTGCCGGAAGTGTTATTGTCATTCTTCGAACTAAAAATCTCCAGCTTTCAGAATTACAAATTTCTTTATTAATAACATTTAAAATACTTACAATTCTTTTATGGTCATTTTTGATAAGCTCAGAAAAAGAATTTATTTGTCGATAATTTAATTCCAGCAAACATTTATTAATAAGTTCTAAAAAATTCATTCATTCTCCTTTTCCAAATATTCAGACAAGGATTTAGTAAAAACCCTTGCCCGAACATTTTATATTTACCAAAATTATTTAATTAGACCCTGCTTAACCTGATCCATAATTAATTTTTCATTTTTGGTAAACTCTTCACCACTCATATTGCCGATGTCTTCACGAGTAAAAATCCTACCATAAATACTGCCCTTTGGAGCTTTTTGGGCATATGCCGTTAATTTGCTTTTGGCAGCTAGATTCTCGTCATTCAATGATTTTTCGTGAGCAGACTTTTTCAAATAGCCGTCGATTGCAGAATTTTCTAAATTTTCAATAAGCTGAGCTATCTGATATATCTCATCTTTGTCCAGCCCGTAATTCTTTATATAATTCAAAACATCAGCTCTTCCGGCACAATTAAAGAAACCAGGATTCTCTTGATTAAATACATCAAAAGGATTTTCCTGAACTTCTGAATCAGACATTGGAGGTTGAACATTCAAGGTTGATACAGCATCTCTGCATTTGTTAATTTCATCCGCTTTTTTAGCCAATTGCGTTATTAAATACTGTCCTTGAGATTGTGATATTACACCTTGCTGCAAAAGTAGCTGTACTCTTTGAACATCCATTCTAATTGCCTGTTCCAGTTGTTGAATTATATCGACATAATTTGTCATAGAATTTGCCTGTGGACTCACGGCAGGCGATGAAATACTATTTTGATTGCGCAAAAATTGTTCATCTGATTGATTTTGCATATTACTCTCCTTCTTGTTTAGGTAAAGACTTCATATATAGAACTGCAATTTCTACCGCATCATCAATAAAACTTGAAAGAAATAATGAGATAACAGTTTTTACGAATTCTGAAAAGGGTAAATTTTTAACTATATATTTTATCGCAAGAGTTTTCTTCTCTTGCCCTTTTCCTGTTCCCAGCTCTTCTTCAGCCACTAAAACAGCATTTTTTGCAAGCTCTATAATTTTATTTTTAATTTTTACAAACATTCCTGTCTCCTTATTTTTAAAATGTACTCTCTTTCTAGAAACACAAAAGAGAGCACATTCAAATTCAACCCGACAAACTAAGCTGCTGCAGGAACACTAACAATCATTTTAGCTAAAGCTTTAGGTTGAACAGTTTTAGCTCCGTACAAATATAAACCTCTAACTAAATCAGAAAAACTGTCTTTATCTCTAAGACTTTCAATTTTTGCAAGCTGAGAGGCAAAAGTAATAGCATCATTTGTACCGGCTAAAACATAATACTTACTATCAACATCTGCTAAATTTGTACTTACAAGAACGTCCATCCCTGCAATTCTGCCAATTGCACCTTCTCTCAAAGTCTCATCAGCAACTTTGTAGGCATTAATAAATTCCGGACTTTGTAACAAATAAGCTTCAATATTTGGATTTATCACAACCCAAGGGCGAACTCCAGGGTGCACAGCATCAGAGTTTTTAAGAGCTAAAGATAATTGTACAAAATTTTCATAAATTGTGGATTTATCAAGTGTAACAGGAGCTTCTTCGGAACCAACAGTATTATCTTCGCTTACATCCGTATGCATAGCTAAAAGATATGCATCCTGAACTTCTTCAATTGCCTTTTTAGCGTTTGCTAAATGAGCTTCCATAATATCTGTGTTTGACTGCACTTTAGCAACATCATCAATTTTAAATGCAAAAAATTTCTTTTGATTAATTTGCAAATCTTGAGATACCGGAGTTAAAGATGCATATTCTATATTATCTGAAGTTAAGGTAGAGACTGTAACCTCTGCGGGAGTAATAATTTTAACAGTATCCCCTTGCTGCTTTATTTCTCCTTCCCAATTTCTGTTAACGCACTGCATCATAACACAGTTTTTTTCTAACATTTGATTTAACTTTTTACTCCAGAGCTGCGGAATAAAAGCAGAATAAGATGTTGTAAAATCTGACATTTTCTTTTCCTTTCATTTTACAAATAGTGCTAAACAAATAAGAGTGGTGAATTTTTAAACTAATTATTCATCGTTATAAATTTCTCTAAATTGCAGACCGATAATTGCACAATTATCATCTTTATCAAAACCTTCCACACATAACTGTACAGAATAACAGCTGCCAAAAATTTCAGCCTTTTCCAATACATCTGTATTTATAGACCAAATTGGACCGTCAGAATCTTCCATTGCCCAGCAATAAGAGGAGTCGTCAGGAGAAGCATCTTCAGCCCAGATTAATTTATTATAATAACGTAAACTTATACATTCTTTATCTTCTGAGTATCCGCTGTCATAATCTTTAAATACCGAAAATTTAAAATTATTATCATGCAAATCATCTAATAAAAAATAAAATTCATCAATTAATTTTCTATGATGTACATTACCTAAAGATAAAAACGGGGATTTCCACAAAAATTTAATACTTTGTCCATCAAATGTAGTTCCAAAATCTTCATAATAAATTCTGCCTTTATCATCTGCAGTAACAATATATGAATTAAAATTACAGGCAGTAGTGATATTTTGCGGAAGAACTCTTTTATACCATGCCTTATTAACATAATCATTAATCCATATAGTATGATAAAAATTATCTCCCAGATACGGAAAGAGAAACCAGGTTTGACTTTTATTTTGATAGTGAAGAGCTATAGTATTTTTCATCCTCGGAGTATCAAAATTATTATTAAATTCATCTTTTATTTTTAAAGAAATCTCTGAACCAAGCCGAATTTGATTTAATTCCCCGACCTGTTCAAGAGCAAAGATACCGTTACTTAAAAAATACTGTTTATTATCAACATTAACAACCGCTTTCCTTGCTATAGATCCTTTATCAGCAAACAATGTTATCGCAAAAGTCTCAGGATTTGAACCTGATAAAAGATATACCCGCTCCCGTTTGTATACAGCAAGATAATCCTTATAAGCATGCATTACTATAATATCAGCAGTATCAGTATGAAAATCATTAATATATCCTGCATCATTATCAGTTTTAAAATCATCATAAGTTCCTAGAGCCGAATAATAAATAGTTGAATCTTTAGCACACCAGACCCGTCCTTTATATACAGCTATAGTTTCGGGATACAAAGGATTTCCGGCAGTATCTTGCAAATTGCACTCAACAATATCAAAGGTTTCATTATCTTTGATATAAAACATTTCATCAGACTCTGTTGAAACAAGAATCCCACGCAAAAAATTTGCAAACAGAACTTTTTTACCGGTAAGCGTTTTATCCAGCTGTTTTAACGTTGCAGAAGAATTATTATAAATATATATTTTTCCCGATTCTGTTGTTATAACAAGCTTGTACAATCCATCTGATTCCATTTCGCACATGCCTGTTATTGGTTCTTCCTGAGGAAGAGCTGTTAACAGAGTATTGCCTTTTTGTTTAATAATTCCCTTGTTATTATAGATTTCAACATTCTCAGACTCTGCCCAGTAAAGAACTTTTGTATCCGTACCTAATTCAGTCTTTGTTGTTGCCTGATTTATACCACCGGCTAAATCAAAATAATTTATATCCATAAATTACCCTCTTACATTTTTTCTTTGTACCATCGAACTTTTGATCGTATAAAACTTCCGACATCCTTTCGGGCAACCCACGGATATGGCGGAAGATAAACAATATCTATCTTTCCAAAGCTGCTTGTTTTTGGATTATTTTGACCAAATTCATAGTGTGTCAGTACAGTCCCTGGATTTATATCTAAAGAATACTGTTCACATAAATCTGAACAAAACTTCATACAAGATTCAAATTGAATCGGAGTAATTGGAAAATTTCCCGGATTTTCTGCTGATTTAAATCCGTACATTGAACACATTGCAACACCAACAGAACCGGTATTTCCACCTCCTGTATGGGCAGCATAATTTCCATCTTTACAGTTAAAATTATCCTCCGGCTGATGAATTCCGTTATATATACGCCCGTCTTTATCTATCAAATAATGATAATACTGTTTTTCAAACTGAGTCGGATAATATCTTCCGGCAGTCCAGTGTAAAATAATTCTTTTAATCATACAACAAACCTCTCTTCTATCTTCCACTTTGGATTGAGGTGCATATAAACAACAACAGCATTCACTCTATTTCTTGCATTAAGTTTTAATAGGATTGATGATATATGTGATTGGACAGTTCGAATCGAAATCTTTAATTTTAAAGCAACTTCCTTATCTGTAAAACCGCAAGCTATTAGAGTTAACACGTCATGTTCCTTTGGCGATAACTTCATCAAACTTCCTTCTGTCTCCGATTTAATTAACCTCATATTACATTAACCCCTCTTTTCATTGTTTAATAATATTTCCGCTTTAATAAAATAAGAGGGGACACAGGGTAGATAGATAAGTAAAAATCCCCTCTTTAACAATTAGAGTAAATGATTGAAGGATTGGATTTATAAAATAGAATTTAAACCTATTTTCAAATTTGAAAAATTTGAATAACACCTCTTTTTAACACCGTATTCGTTATAACTTAAATAAAAAGTACCTCCATGTCGTTTTGAATAATCAAAAATTCTGCGCTCATAGATAATTTTAGGTTTAATTTTTTCCCAAAAATTTAAAGCTTTTTTATTAACATATCTAAGAGTAGATATTACATCTGATTTATCAATTCTTGTTAACTGAATAACTAAATGCCCGCAAACCGGGCATTTAGATAAGTAATCTAATTCACACACAACAAACTTTTCTGTTGGTGACAGCACAAAACTTCTGGTTTTACGCAGCCCACCACAGCAATGAATATATCCCATAAATACACTCTTCCTATACCGTGAATGTCGGCAAACAGTTTTACCATCAAAAGGAAATTCTTTAGGAACTTTTATGTTCCCGGGCTTGAACCTTAACCGATTACATTTCTTAGTATAGCGATTTTTATAAAAAAATAAAGTCCGCAGTTTTACGTAAGTAAAAATACGGATAGACAAGTGGCTAAATAGTCATTTATAAATAGTTTCAGTTAATAAATGCAAATAATCTCAGATTTTTGTTTAAAATATTTTACTAATTTGCCAAATAAAATCCTCAATCTAAAATATAAATATGGGGAATATATTATTGATAACTGAAAACGATTCTGTTTTCACAAAATATAAATCATTATTTGACAACAAGTTCTACAAATTTAACGCTTGTTGTACTCCCACATCGATATTTGATTTATTGGAAATTGAGCCCCCTGACATTATTATTATTGATGAGAATATCGAGATTCTAAATTTACAACTTGCGATAAAAAAATTCAAATCAAAACTAGAAAACACTCAAATTTTATTAATCACTGACGGAAGTAATTCAAATGAAGATTCTACCAAATTTATCAGTGGTTTCATCCTGGAAAATACTCCGGATAATATTATAATTTCTACAGTAAATACACATCTAAAAACAAAAGAAAATCTGGACTTTTTATCAGGAAAAAACAAAGACTTAGCAGACAGCTTATATAGATTAAATGTTTTATACAACACAAGTTCGCAATTTGCAGGAACCCTTGATACTAAAAAACTTTTGCAATATATGATAGAAGGACTTGATAAATCATTGAGCTTTGATTTAACCTGCACAATATCGTTCGGCTTTGAACAGGAACCGGTACTCATAATAAATTCGCTATATGATATCTCGGAAGAACTCATGAGTGCCCTAAAACTGCGGGCTATTCTAAATTATAAATCACTTTTCAAACAAAACAATGTTCCGTTTGAAATTGATGATAAGAATTTAAAAATCATTAAAAACATAAAAAACCCAAATAACAAATTTACATTCACAATTTTTCAATATGATAATATGTTTGCACCTATAGATTTAGGGGACAACTTCTTTGGATGCATAGAAATATTTAAAGAAAAACCATTTACCACAGATGATGCAACATATTTTCAAACAATTGTTCAACAAGTTTCACTGCCACTAAAAAGTGCAGGACTGTATAGAGAAATTATTGAAAAAAATGAAGAGTTAGAAAAGTTAGAACGTGTTAAATCTGAATTTATTTCAATTGTTTCTCACGAATTAAGAACCCCACTAACACCAATAAAAAATGCATTAACTATTTTATCCAGCGGCCGTTGCGGGAACTTAGGAGAAACTGCCGTAAAATTTATTGATATGGCAAAAAGGAATGTCGAAAATCTAACAAGCATTATCAATGATATTCTTGACATTAATAAAATTGAAGCAGGTAAAATGGACTTCAACTACAAAATCATGAATATTCATTCTGTTATCGAAAATGTTAAAACAAACTTCGAATGCGTAGCCAAAGAACATGAAATCATATTTACAACAGAAGAACAAAGTGAACTTCCGGATATCTATGCAGATTCACAGCGACTGGGACAGGTTTTAACAAATCTTGTTTCTAATGCTATAAAATTTACCCCTAAAGGAAAAAATATAACAATAAAATCAGAGTTAAAGAATGCCCGGGATATTTGTACAAATCAATACTTTGAAAAAGATATAAAATCTTTACAGGGAAACTACATTATTGTAAGCGTAATTGACGAGGGAATTGGAATAAAAGAAGAAAATTTATTAAAAGCATTTGATAAATTTACACAAATAGAAAACAGCCTTTCCCGCAAAGTTGGCGGAACAGGTCTTGGGCTGCCGATTGCAAAACAGCTGATTAAAGCTCACAGAGGTACAATCTGGTGTGATAGTGAAGAAGGAAAAGGTTCCAGCTTCCATTTTGCACTTCCTGTAAGTGTTGAAAAGATAGAGGGAAAAACAATACAAAAAGAACTTTTGTAATATAATTATCTTATGAATACACGGAAGAGAAAAATAAGTATACTTGGCTCGACTGGTTCAATCGGAACTCAAGCTCTTGAAGTAATAGAAAAACTTCAAGATAAATTTGAAATAATTGCCCTCTCAGGAGGCGGAAATATTGAGCTGTTAAAACAGCAGACTCAAAAATTCAAACCGAAATATATTTGTATTGGCAAAGAAACAAAAGAAAAGATTGATATTAAAGATACAAAAGTTCTATACGGCTCTGAAGGTTTAAATGAAATTTGTTCAAATACAGAAAATGATATTATTCTGGTTGCTGTCTCCGGAAAAATAGGATTAAAACCTACATTAAAGGCTATAGAACACGGGATTGATATTGCACTTGCAAACAAAGAAACTCTTGTTATGGCAGGAGATATCGTAATGCAAAAAGCCAAAAATGCAGGTGTAAAAATTATTCCTGTAGACAGCGAACATTGTGCAATTCACCAGTGCATAAAAGATATTTCACAGGTTGAAAAACTTATTATCACAGCAAGCGGAGGCCCCTTCCTAAAAAAAACAATTGAAGATATGAAAACCTCTACTGTAGCTCAAGCTCTGGCACACCCACGATGGAATATGGGCAGAAAAATCACTGTAGACAGTGCAACACTAATGAATAAAGGCTTAGAAATAATTGAAGCTCATCATCTTTTCAATATGCCGTATAACAAAATTGATGTAGTAGTTCATCCTCAAAGTATAGTTCACTCAGCAATAGAATACGTTGACGGCAGTGTAATCGCTCAAATAGGCTTACCTAGTATGCATATTCCTATTCAGTACGCAATAACATATCCGCAACGCTTTGAGGGAATTAAGTCAAAAAGTTTCAGTTTTTCAGAAATTGCAAGACTTGATTTTGAAAAACCCGACCTTGAAAAATTTCCTAGCGTAAAACTGGCATACCAGGCTGGAGAACAAGGAGGCTCAGCTACAGTATGCCTTAATGCGGCAAATGAAGAAGCTGTATTTGCTTTCTTACAAGATAAAATAAGACTCTATGATATTTATCAAATTACAGAAACAATGATGACTAAACACAATATTATCAAAAACCCAACAATAGATGAAATTTTTGAAATTGATAAAGAAATTAGAGCAAAAACAAATGAGCTTATAAATTTAAATTTCAAATAATAAAAAAGCGGCTTTGGTTTAAACCAAAGCCGCTTTCTCATACTATAATTTTCTATTTAGCTACAACAAAAGTTCCATTAGTTAAACTTTTAGCTACATCAATTGCTTTTTTTAACTGTACATCATCTTTGTTTTTTATGTCTTCATCAGTTAAATCAACAACTATATCAGGAGTAATACCTTTTTTGTGAATATCAGTACCATTTGGCGTTAAATATTTTTGAATTGTAATATTTATACCCGCATTATCCGGAAGCTTGTTGATTTCTTGAACCAATCCTTTTCCAAATGATTGTGTACCAATTAAAACAGCTCTTTTGTTATCTTTCATAGCTCCTGAGAAAATCTCACTTGCAGAAGCTGAACCTTTATTCAAAATAACAACAAGCGGTTTGGTTGTAAGTACACCCTTTGAAGCTCTCTGAGTTTCTTTATAGCCGTCTCTGTCAACAGTACTAACAATAGCACCTCCATCAAGAAACATATCCGAAATATAAATAGCATTGCTTAATAGACCGCCCGGATTTGAACGTAAATCAACGATAAAAGCTTTTTTATCCGGTGAATTTGTCAAAATATCAGAAAATTCTTTTGCTGCATTTCTGCTGATAAATGAACTCAGTCTAATATATCCGATGTCATTTGGCATACTGATATTATCAGGAATCTTTTGAGAAACAGATTTAATCTCAATTTCTGCACGTGTAATTGTATATGTTTTTGGAGCTAAATCCTTACGTTTAACAACCAAAGTAACTTGAGTACCTTCTTCACCCCGAATCAAATCTGCAGCTTTATCAACAGTTATACCTTTTGTACTTTTACCATCAATAGATAAAATTTCGTCATCAGCCAGCAAACCTGCTTTTTCTGCAGGAGTATCTTCGATAGGTGCTATAACCATTAATTTGCCGTCTTTGACACCTATTTGAATACCGATACCCTTTAGAGAACCTTTAATTGAACCTGTTTCATCCGCGAATTCTTTAGGGTCTAAAAATTTTGTATACGGGTCATTCAAACTGGCAATCATCGTATCAATAGCTACATAAGCATCATCTTCAGTCCTTAAAACATTATCATACTTATGACGCCATTTTAGCCAATCCTGTTCATTGTTTGTTTGATCAACATATTTTGAATTAATCAATCTCCAGACATTATCATACAATTCTGCAGGAGTTGCTGCATGAACATTTGATCTTATCACCCAGCTAAACATTACAATAAATAAACCTAGAAATATAATACTTTTCTTCATTAGTTTTCTCATTCTTACCTAAACCTCCAATAATTCCCTCTGCTAAACTTAGACGAAAACAATCTCAAAAAGTTTCCGATATAAAGAATTATCACTGTGCTTATATTATCACATATAAAAAAAAATGTGAAATTTTAAATTCCACATTCATTACTATAATGTATATATCTTATCTGTGATCAAATTGTAATAACTTAAAACCTGCCGATTTTTTCTTAGCACCTGAGTCAGGCAGCTCATAACATCTGACACATCTTGCTTCATAAGTTTCATCACCGCCAATCATAATCAATGGAGAATTCTTATCTGCAGGCTGACCATCAATTAATCTTTGAGTTCTTGTAGCATGTTCACATCCACACTTCATACAAACAGCATGCAGTTTATCAACTTTTGTTGCAATACACATCAATTCAGGCATTGGCCCGAACGGCTCAGCTTTAAAATCAAGCTCAAGTCCTGTACCGATAACTTTTTTCCCCTCGTTCATCAATTGAGTTATAACTTTAACAATATTAGAATCAAAAAACTGTAATTCATCAATTGCAACGACTTCTGCATCTCTTACCAAACTCAAAATTTGAACTGAATGCTTTACCTTAATAGCATCAAGCCACAAACCATTTCTTGATTCAATATAATCACCTTTAGCTCTTGTATCCACATCAGGTGAAATAACTTTTACTTTTTTCTTGGCAATAATACAACGTCTGATACGTCTCAAAAGCTCTTCTGTTTTACCGCAGCTCATTGGGCCGGTAATTATCTCAAAGCTATATCCGTCCATGTCCCTTTTATTCTCCCAAAATACATGTTCTATTCACATTTATTCTATAATTATAAACCTTAAATAAACATATAAAAGTAAATATTTATTAAAAAAACGGCATGCTACAAATTGTAACTGGAAGATTTTGTAACAATTTTGTCTTTAAGCTTTCTAAAGCTATTACCATAGAAGTATTTCAACTGTTCAGGGAATTGTTTATTAACATCTAATAAATACATATCGTGAACTATAAACTCTTTTAAAAGATATGCCACGTCAGGATTTTTGGTCCAGGTAACCTGAGATTCTATCCTGCCAAATACACATTCAGTTTCATCAGATAATAAATAAACTAATCTGCTGCCTGTTAAATATTCAACCTCTTTAGCTCCATCATGCTGATAAACAATACCATAAGGAGATGATAAATCATCATAACCTACAAGTCTTATATCAATACCGCGATCATATGCCTGCTCAATAACACCCGCCAACTGCTGATAATCGGCAGCCCATAGCTCCAAATAGATTGAACGAGAAGCATTATTAATAACCTCACTAACTTTCGTCAAGATATTATTATATCCGGTGATAGTATGGATAGGTTCATTATAATCATCTCTAACATCCGGAAGTTTTTTTTCAAGATAATCAATTGCCGAATTAAGTTTACGTTTAAACCTTTGTGTCAATTCTTTTGGTGCTACCGGTGTATACTTTTGAGGCTTTTCATCTGAAGAAAAAACAACTTTTGAGACAACTAAAGATTTTAAAGAATCATAAGCCCTTGACTGTGGAATATCTGCAATTTGCGCAACTTCATACCCTGTTGCCGGATATTTTTTCAATAACGCAAGGTAAACCTTTGCTTCATAAGAATTAAATCCAAACTCTTTTAATTTTTCTATAATATCATCCATTTCTCAAATTTTAACAAATTAACCTCCTGTACGCAAGTTAAAATCATAAAGATATTAAGATTATAAACAGCCTTTTATGAACTTTTGTAAACCAACCTAAAACCAAGCATAGAAAGGCTTTCAAACAGAAAACGAATTATTTTACCTAAAATTATTAAAGATAAATTTCTAAAAAACCGATTATTCACATAAAAGGATACTGTGTAAAAATTGTAGAAAGGTTAGAAATGCGTATAAGAAATAAACCAAATTAAATAAATAACATCAAACTAAACGTTTTATTAATATTTCTTAACATACTAATAAATACACTATACTTACATTTGAGCTATTTAGTATATAAAAAGTAGATAAAAAAAGTAAATTTTTGAGACAATAAAACGTTTATAAAAACATAGTGAAATTAATGTACAAAATTCTATAAGAGAAAGAAAGGACAAATGATGGGTACAAATGGTGTGAATGGTGCAAACCAAGCTCAAAGAGCACAACTGGTGGCTCAGCTAAATGCCGCCTCTGCAAAAGGAGACTTTGCAAAAGTACAAGAACTTAGTACTGCAATTTTAAAGTTTGATGAAGCAAACAAAACAACAGAAACAAAGGTTGAACATACTGATACTCAACCATTAACTCCAGAACAACAAGAAGAAAAAGCTAAAGCAAATCAAAAAGCATTAGATGAAATTGCACATATGAAAGAAAAATCAAAAATGGCATCTGATGCAGGTAAATTCGCAACAGATACGGAGATTCTAAAAAAACAACAAGAAAACTACGATACTAAAGAAAAAGCACAAACTGCATTTGAATTAGGTGACAAATTTAAAGATAGAAGAGCTGCGCGAAAGATTGCAAAAGCGGCAAATCAAAACATTGAAAGCATGAAAAGCTTTGACGCTTTAGAAAAAATCTACACAAATAAAGATGAATATAAAGCTGCGGTAGAACAAGCTAAAAAAGATGGATCTTGGGATAAAGACAATCCTAAATTCAGATTATTAGATGGCAAAGCTTTAGATGGAGCAAAAGAACTTAAACATCTAGCAAGAAAAAAAGTAGGTGATGCATTAAAATCATATAAATTAAATGAAGAAGTTTATAAAAATGCAAAAACTCAAGAAGATAAAGATGCTGCATTTGAAATTATGAAAAAAGCAGCAACTGATGTTAATAATTACTACACCGCATCTAAAATGTTTGATGAAAAAGGCAATATAGATACTAAAGCATACCAAAAAGCAATGTTACAATATGCAGGTTCTGATTTCAAAGGTAACTTAGATGAACGTAAAGTATTAGCAAAAGATGCTGACGTTAAAAAACGACACACTGATAATATGTTAGAAGCGGCTGGTTTAGATGCAGAAAAAGATTATACATGGGCAATGCGTGGAGGAGCTGCCGCATTAGGTCTTGGTTCTGGAGTTCTAACAGGATTACTTGGTGGTGGCGCCATTGCAACAGCAGTAGCAACAGCTACAGCAAATGCGACAGCAACAGCTACAGCAAATGCGACAGCTACAGCTACTAACCATTGGACAGCTTCAAACGGAGAAGAATTCTTTGATTCAGTTGAAGCTACAGATACGCAAACAGCTACAGCTACAGCTACACAAACAGTAGCAGCTACAAAAACAGCAGCAATATCAAAAGGCACAATGGCATTGAATGGTCTGAAGAGTTCTATTTTATCGTCAGCACTTGGAGCTCTTGCAGTTAAAGATAACGGTGGTCAAGATGTATTTAATGGAGCTGCCGTAATGGATGTTATTGAAAATCCAGATCAAGTAAAAGGACGCCAAAATAAAGCCATTATGAATCAATTAGCTGGAATGGAAATCACCGGAGATCCAGTTAGAGATAAAGAAATCAAAGCTGCAATCTTAACTACAGCAATGAGTGATAAAACAGGTAAAAAAGTTAATACCAGAGAATTGCTTGCTGGATATTCAGTCGCTGAATACTTAAAAGAACATCCAGAATTAGTTACTCCTAAAAAAGCTGAAGAACCAGTATCTACACCAACAGTAAGTACTCCAACAGTAAGTACGCCGGTAACACCACAGCCTGAAGAAGATTGTTATAATGTCAATGAAGAAAATATTCGTTCTGAAATCCCTGTTATTAAATACGGTGGTCCATGGCACTATTCTAAATTATATGTAAATAGTGACGGTTCTGAACTATCAGAAGCTGACAGACGTGCAGTACAAAAACAATTATCATCTGGAGATAATGCAATTCAAAACTCAAGAGACGAAAATAACAAATTGACAGGTCGAGCACTGAAGAATGAATTCCAATTACCAAACGGTAAAACTGTCAAATTAGCAGATGATGCTGTTGATAGAGCAAACAACATTAAGGGTAAACCTGGCGGTAAAGACAGAAAATACAATACCGCAAGTGATGGCAAATTAATGTGGGCTACAGACTGTGATACAGGCAAACCAATTTCTCCGAGAATGACACCTGATAAATTTGCAGAATGGGAACGCAAAAGAGCTGAAAGTCACAAATAACAAATGCAGCCGGACTTTATAAAAAGTCCGGCTGCTACTTTATAAAATAATAAAAACGCAATTAAACTTCCTTCACTCCATAATTTATTGCTTCCAGACCATTTTTTACCCAGTAACCAGTTTGCTCAAAAAATTCATTCTTTAACGAAAAATACGTAGAACCTGATCCTGTCATCATAGCATCCGGATAATTTTCTTTTATAAACAGCAGCTCTTTGTAATCTTCAATTACTGCCCACTCTAAATCATTTTTATAATTATCTCGTCCAGCCAAACTCAAAGCAATTTTTTGCGAAAATTTTGTATAAGCCTCTTTTGCCGAAATTCCTAAATCTGTTGGTTTAATCAGATTCACCTTAGTATTTTTGAATTCACAAGGCTCCAGAATTTCTCCGCGTCCACGTGTAAGCATGCAACCTCCAACAAGACAAAAATTCAAATCCGAACCGAGATTTGCACACAAATTATGAAGTTCTGACTCTGGTAAAATATTTCCAAATAATTTATTTAAACCATAAAGAGTTCCGGCAGCATCAGTGCTTCCACCTGCTAGCCCTGCAGATACAGGAATGTTCTTATCTAAATATACTACAATTTTCTTATCCGTAATCTTGCAAGTTTCGCAAAACAATTTGGCAGCCTTATAGACAAGATTTTTTTCATTGTACGGAATTTCATTACTGTTACCTTGCAAAATTATTCCAAAATCAACTGACTCTTCTGCTGTAATTGTGAGATAATCAAACAAATTAATAGCTTGCATAATACTTTCTATATTATGAAACCCATCTTCTCTTTTATTTACCACTTTCAAACTCAAATTAATTTTTGCAGGGCATTGAATTTTTATTGATTTAGTTTGCATTTTTTAGTAATTCCTCAGACAAATTTCCAAACATTTCAATAGAAAGTTTTTCTCCTCTGATATTTTCATCCAACCCCATATTCGCAAGGGATTTCACAACATTATCTTTTAAAAACCCGCCATTTAACAAACAGTTTTTAATATTCTTTCTACGTTGAGAAAAAGCTGATTTAACAGTTTTTCTAAAATGTGAATAATCTGATAGCTTTAATTTAGGTTCAGTTCTAACATCAAGTTTTACAAGAGCAGAATTTACTTTTGGAGCAGGATAAAAACAATTTCGCCCAACTAATCTTAAAATTTTAACATCTGCCCAGAACTGTGACAATATAGTTAGCAAGCCGTACTGCTTACCTTGTGAATTTTCATTAGCAACCATCCTTCTTGCAACTTCTTCCTGAACCATCAAAATAATATCTTTAATTTTATTTCGATTTTTATTATTTAAATCATCTATTTCTCCAAGCAAATGAGCAATAATCGGACTTGTGATGTAATATGGAATATTTGCAACAACCTTAAATTGTTCATCACAAAGAGCAGACAAATCCGTTTTCAAAACATCATTATGAATAATTTCCAAATTCGGAGCATCCAAATTTTTTAATTCTACTATAGCTTCTTCATCCAGCTCAATAACAATAACTTTTTTCGCATATTTCACAAGCTGTTCTGTCACAAAGCCGACCCCAGGACCAATTTCAACAATTGTATCTTCCGGTGTAATATTTGCAAATTTGATAATGTCCTGAATAACTTCCCCATCAACAAGGAAGTTTTGTCCAAGACGTTTTTTAGTTCTAAAGTATCTTGCCCGTTCGAAGTAATTCATCTTACTAATTATAATACCACACACAGGTAAATGTTTACAAAGTTTTATTTGATATTTTAAATAATGTTATAATATTATGAAAACAAAGAGGTTAGCATGATTAAACTTGAACAAAAAACTCAGTTAGACAGAAAAGAAATTCTAAAAATATATACAAAAGGTTACAAAAAACCGGAAGATTACAGAATTGGAATTGAATTTGAAAGATTACCCATCTCGGCAACCTCTTTCAAAGCTATAGACTATTGGAGCGATAATGGTATAAAAAACTTTTTAGAAAAATTTGCAAAAGAAGAGACTTGGGATTTTATTCTAGATGGGAAAAATATAATTGGACTAAAAAAGTCACATGATACAATAACATTGGAACCTGGCGCTCAAATTGAAATTAGCGCAAAACCTGAAAAAACAATATTCCAGCTAAAAAGCAAAATTGACAATCTAAATTCAAAAATGACACCTCTGCTTGAAGATTCAAACATCACACTCTTAAATTACGGAGTGTCCCCATATTCAACGCACAAATCAATAAATCTTATCCCTAAAAAAAGATATAAAGTAATGGCAAAATATCTCTGGGGAATACTTTCTGATGTAATGATGAGAGAGACTGCAGGAATCCAATGCTGTATAGATTTCAAATCTCAAGAAGATGCTATGAGAAAATTCAAACTGGCAAACAAATTAACTCCATTTATGACTGCAATGTTTGCAAATTCTCCAATACGCGGCGGAGTAGACACAGGTTATAAAACATTTAGAGGTTTAAGCTGGATAAATACAGATAATGACCGCTGCGGCTTCTGTGGAAAAATCAGCGAAGAATTCTCCTTTGATGATTATATAGATTGTGTATTAAAAACACCTATGATTTTTATTCAAAGAGATAACAATCCTGTAGAAATTAATGGAGATATAACATTTGAAGAATTTATGAAAAATGGATACTCCGGATACCAGGCCACCATTGAGGACTATGAACTACAGGCAAATCTATATTTTCCGGAAGTCAGAATGCGTAATTTTATAGAAATTCGTAATCATGACTGTGTAGGCGGGGATTTAAAATACGCAATCCTTGCAATATATAAGGGCATTTTTTATGACAATTCTGCAATGGACGAATGCGAAGAATTATTAAAACACCTTCAATACAAAGATTTTTCAGAACTAAGATATAATGTTCCCAAACAGGCTCTACAAGCTAAAATAAAAAAAGCAAAAGTACTAGATTACGCAAAAAATATTATCCAGATTGCCGAAAAATACCTTAAACAAGCTCAAACAGGCGAAGAACTGTTTCTTGATTCAATTAAAGAATATACAATGAAAGGTGTATGTCCTGCCGATATAATTCAAAAAAGGTGGAATGGATCTTGGAACAAAGACATGAAAAAAATGATAAAATATCTCACTTCAATTACTTAATAACTTTTTCTTCAACTTCTGGCTCAAGGTGAATACTCGATGAGACATCTCCTAAATTTTGAATAAGTTTATGCTCTATAGCATCACAAATTGCGTGACAGCAATAAATAGTCATATCTTTAGGAAATATCAAGGTGACCTCAATACTTTTTTGAGGTCCCAATCTGCGAGCCTTCAAATCCTTAAAACCAATTATTCCATTAGACTTACAATTATTTAAGATTTCACAAATATTATTCATTTCTTCTTCAGGCAAAGAACAATCGAGCAAATTATCCATCGTTCTTTTTGAAATAGAAAATCCGGCTTTAAAAATTATAAGGGCGACAATAATAGCTATAATAGGATCTAAAATACTTATTCCTGTCAATTTTATAATCAATAAACCTGCAAAAACACCTAATGAAGATAATACATCAGTTCTTAAATGTTCAGCATCAGCAAATAAAGATACTGAATCAGCTTTTTTAGCAACTCTAAAAAGTATAAAACTAACAATAATATTTGCTACAACTGAAAAGCCCATCACATAAAGTCCAAGTGTAGTTTCAACGCCTGAATCCTGGCTAAAAAATATTTTTTTCAACGCTTCATAAATAATAAATACTGCAGCAAAAATAATTAAACCGCCCTCAATAAAACCTGACATGTCTTCATATTTACCATGCCCGAACGGATGTTTTTTGTCCGCAGGTTCCGCGGATTTTATTACAGAGAAAAATGTCAGTATTGATGCCAAAAAATCACTCATTGAATGAATTGCCTCAGATATAATACTAATACTTCCCGAATACAATCCGACGACCAGTTTTAAAATTATTATTACCGAATTAGAAAAAATTGATAACCCTGCTGCAAATTTTTTTTGACAATCTAAATTCATAACATGAGTAATTATATCAATAATGGAATAAAAATCAAACAGTCAAGATAATGTTCTACTCTAAGCTTCATAATATAAGAACAAAGATAAGATGCTGAAATAAATTCAGCATGACAGATGATGATAGTATCAGAAACTACTCTCCGAATTAATATATTATCATCCTGGACTGACTAGAAAACTAGTTGAGTTTACATCTCACAATTCCAAAACTACCTCGAAGGACTAAAATAAGTTTAAAATTACAAAGTTTGTAAAGCCGGCTATAACCATTTCAGCTATTGAAAATAATATAAAAAAGTGTACAATAACATTTATAACAAAGAAAGGTAATAATATGAAAAAACTATTGTTAACATCAGCTATCATTATTTGTGCTGCAGGATTTACAGCCGCAAATGGCGGAACGTACACCCCTGAATATATAACACACCTCAAAAACTGTTCTGTACATACAGAAAAGTACAATGCAGAAATTCCGACAGATGACCCAAATACTCCTGTTATCCATTTGAAATCCACCGAAACTATTCTTGGCTGGAGAGAAGGAAAATGCTTAACAGAAAGTAAAGTATTTAGTGTTGATATGAATCAAGATATTATATCCACAAAATGTGCATTTTCAGAAAATCAACTTGAATCTATTGTAAAAAAAATGGAAACAGCTCAAAAAAGCGGAAAAGCAGATGATAAAAAAGAACTGCATGAAGAAATGACGAAACTGGTTCAAGACTCTTCAACCTGCCAGATTAATAATCTTTTAAAAACAGATTAAAAAGCATCAAAAGAATCATCTTTAATAGGGTTTTTAAACTTGGTAATATTGCCTTGGAATAACAGTTTAACGGTACCGACAGGGCCGTTTCTGTGTTTAGCAATAATAATTTCAGATAATCCTTTTGAAGACGCTTTTATATTTTCTTCTTCTTCAGATTCCCCTTTGTTATAATAATCTTCACGGTAAATAAACATTACAATATCAGCGTCCTGCTCGATAGAACCTGATTCACGCAGGTCTGACAGCATCGGACGCTTATCATTACGTGATTCTACAGCACGAGATAGCTGAGATAATGTAATAATAGGAACATCAAGTTCTTTTGCTAAGATTTTCAAACCTCTTGAGATTGCAGAAATCTGCTGTAAACGGTCATCTTTTCCGCCGCCTTCCATCAATTGAAGGTAGTCAATTACAATCAAACCCAAATCTTTTTGCTGGGTTTTTAATCTTCTGCACTTTGTACGAATATCTGTCAATGTACAACCTGAAGTATCATCAATATAAATAGGCGCCTGACTAAAATCGTTCATTGCCATTGCTAATTTATCCAAATCCTGTTGCAGCATATTTCCTGTTTTAAGCCGTTGTGCATCAACTTCGGCATATGAACACAACATTCTCTGCACTAACTGAGAAGCTGACATTTCAAGAGAAAATATACAAACAGGAACTTGTTCTTTTATCGCAACATTCTGTGCAATATTCAGTGCAAATGCGGTTTTTCCCATAGCAGGACGAGCTGCAAGGATAATCAAATCAGATCTGTGCAAACCACTCATCATAGAATCCAGTTCATAAAAATCTGTTCTTAAACCAGATAACTCATCTTTGTGGTTATAGCGATACTCAATACTGTCCCAGGTATCAAGAACCAAATCTTTTACATGCTTTAAATCAGCTGTGGCCTTACTTGAACCAATTTCAAAAATAAGTTTTTCAGCCTGTTCTAAAGAGCGATCACTTGGCTCTAAATCATATCCTTTACTTACAATTTCTGAACCTGCGTTTATTAAAGCCCTTTTTACAGCTTTTTCTTGAATGATTTTTGCATAATATGCAATATTTGATGTCGTGATTGTATTCTCAACTAAATCGTTAATATATGCCCTACCGCCGACAGCTTCAAGCTTGCCGCTATAACTCAAAACATCTGAAACTGAGACAATATCAATATTATCGTTATTATTAAACAATTGAAGCATTGCTTCATAAATATATCTGTGAGCAGGTTTATAAAAACTTGCAGGAAGCAATGAATCAGAAACCTTTGCTAAAGTTTCCGGATTAACAAGAATTGCCCCTAATACAGCTTCTTCTGCTTCGACATTTTGTGGAATTAAACTTTCATCTATTTTTTTTCTATTATCTTTTGATATTGCAGGCATACAACTATTCTCCTAACTACTATATTAGTACATAAAAGATTCTATGGCCTGTGAATATTAACAATATTTAAACAATTTTTACAAATAATCCTAAATTGATTTTTCAAATGTCTGCATATTTTTAATTTTAGACATCAAAAGTTCTATATATTCAATACTTCGAGCATCACCACGTTTGAGAAAAATGTTATACGCATTTGTAAGTTTTTTCATTGCATCATTAGGATGCTTTTTCCATGTTAATTTCCCAATTTCAGTTTGAACATACGCAAGCATTTTTTCATAATCTTCTTTATTTGCAGGTTTTCGAGTAACACTTCTATAAGTTTCTGTCACAGTTGTATATTTGCTGCTTAATTTTCTCAAGCATTTTTCCTGAGCATACAATGTCTGAATATAATGGTATAATTTATCGGGCTTATCAATATAAACTTTTCGCAAATTATTTAAACGAGCCATCATATGAACATAATCACCATTTTTCTCTGCCACAGCTAAACCTTTTTTAGCATATATTTCAAGCTCTTTTGGAAAGAACTCCGTAAGTTTTGTTAACGCACTATAAATAATTCCGGCAAAATCTCCATTTTCTTTTGCAACTAATTCTGTTGCAAACTTGTCCGCTTCCTGACAGAACAGTTCTCTTTGCTTTGCAGTAAGAAAATCTTTTTGTATTTTACCAAATTCTTGGGAAAATTGTTTTGGCGAAATATTACGCCCATTTTCCGAAACAAAATGGGTAAACTTATTAAACATCGGAATTAAATTTTCAGCTTTCGAAACTACAGACATTACTTTCAACCCCTTATATAATATATAAAGGGAAAGAAAACTTTAAAATTGACTATTTCATTAAGTTATATAAACACTTTTACGAATTATCGTATTTTTCAAACTCTTCTAAAAATTTTGCTGGAGAAACTCCTGTAGCTTTTGCAATATTTTCCAAAAAACTTAATTTTATACCTTGTTTTAAATTTTCTACTCTGCATAAAATTGCCGGATCGACATCTGCAAGATTTGCAAACTTATTCAAAGACAATCCAAGCTTTTCTCTTTTTAACCTTATAAATTTCCCTAATTCTGAATATTGCATTTACTGCAATTATGTAGTATAAATGAAAATAAATCATTGAGATTTCTCAATAAAGGAGGATTATGCATAGAAAGGGTTACACACTTGCAGAAATTTTAATTACTCTTGGCATAATTGGTATTATAGCAGCAATTACAATACAGCTGATTACAAATGCATATCAAAGAATTGTTTACCCTAACCAACTAAAAGCAGTATACAGTAGACTTACAAACGCACAAAAATCTATAAATGATGAATTTGGACCACCTGAAGACTGGTCATATAGTTCACACACAAGACCTGATGAAGGAAACGCCAATAATTTAAGTATTCTTGAAAGATATGCTACAGAACTTGGAGCTATCGCCTGGACAAAAAAAAGAGGTAATTACAATTATCATTATTACGGAATATCCAATGCTCCCAAAAAACTAAACGGGAAACCTGCAACAAACAGGATTAAGGACTGGATAGGAGGATTATATGAAGGAAATTATGGCTATCAAATGCTTTTGAAAAATGGAACATCACTAGCTATAATTTTCTCGGATGAACCAGGCGGAGCAACTTTCTGGCAATTCATAGCCAAAGGATACTATGCAGCATTTATTGTAGACATAAATGGCCTTGGAAAACCTAATATGTTAGGAAGGGACATTTTTGTTTTTGCATTAACAAAAAGTTATAGCTCAATAGTTCCGTACTCAACGGATACATCAGATTGTAATAAAAATGAAGATGGACTATCTTGCTCTAAAAAAATTATTGATGATGGATGGAAAATGACTTATTAATACGCAACAAGAACTACGTTCTACACTATCAAGAAAAGCAACAGCACTATAGCCTGTATATACAGGTGCACTGCAGCCAGAGATTTTAAGATTAAATTCAACAAAAAAGATGCTGAAATAAATTCAGCATGACAATTTGCGAGTTGAAAGTAATATATGTCGCCCTGAACTGACAGAATGTCATCCTGAACTGGGTTCAGGATCCCAATCTAATCATCCAACAATGAGATTCCGAAATACCGAGTAGGAACAGAAAATTACGTTTCGTAAACTCAACTAATTTTCTAGTCAATTCAGAATGACTGTACTACGTACGTAGATTTACCACCAATTGTAACCTGAAGTCTGTGATATAATTCAGCTCCGCAAGTATCCTCGCCGGAGGGGGTACTTTGCCACCAGTTATAGTCTAAAGTAAGCAGTATTGTCGTACTGAAGCTTTTGCCAAAGTATCTCATCATTTTTAATAGATTCTTCGGGTTTCACCCTCAGAATGACAAAAAAATACTTAATAGCGTCGGAGCCAAATGGCTCCGACGCTATTTAGTATTTTATTTACATTTAAATAAATTTATTTTACTGCTTCAGCGCAATCTGCACAAATACCATCTGAATTCAAATCTCGGTATTTCCAGCATCTTACACATTTTTCACCTTGAGCTTTTGTTACCCATACAGTGTAACCGTCTTCATTATGTTCAGCTAAAACTTCAGACGGAGCAGCATTTGTTAAATGTGCTTGAGATACTATATATATGTCTGCTAAATCAGCTTCATTAGCTTTTAATACAGTGTCATCATCAGCTTTAACATATACAGCAACTTCCAATGAGCTACCTACTTTTTTATCAGCTCTTAAAGGTTCTATTGCTCGCGATACAACTTCACGAGATTTCAAGATTTTTCCAAAATTTTCTTCCAATTCCGGAGCATTCCATCTTTCATTTACAACAGGCCAATCAGAAAGCAATATGCTGATTAATCCGCCGCGTTGAACTTCTGGAATATTTTGCCAAATATCTTCTGCCTGATGTGGCATTACAGGAGCTAAAATTCTTACAAGTGCCATCAAGTTTTCAAATAAAACAGTTTGACAAGCTCTACGAGATAAGGATTTTTTACCTGCTGTATACAATCTATCTTTCACAATATCAAGATAGAATGAACTTAAATCAACAGCCGCAAAATTCTGTAATGATTGGAAATATTTATAAAACTCATAATTTTCAAACGATTCTGTAACTTCAGCTATTAACTTGTTCAATTTGTGTAGTGCAAACTTATCAATAGCTTTAAGTTCATCATATTGAACATAATCAACTGCAGGATCAAAATCAAACAAGTTACCGATTAAAAATCTTGCTGTATTTCTTGTTTTCTTAAATATCTCTGTCAATTGACCAATAATATTATTACCGATTTTAATATCATTTCGATAGTCTACAGATGCAGCCCAAAGTCTTAATATATCTGCACCATAGTTTTTAATAATATCATCCGGTCTAATATAATTTCCTAAAGATTTTGACATCTTACGACCGTCTTCACCAAATACAAACCCGTGAGTTAAAACTTCTTTATAAGGAGCTTTACCCTGGGTTGCGATTGATGTTAACAATGAAGATTGGAACCAGCCTCTATGCTGATCTGAACCTTCTAAATACATATCAACAGGGGTGTGACCAAGTTCTTCAAAGCGTTTATCGACAACAGCTCTCCAAGATATACCTGAATCAAACCACACGTCCATAATGTCTTTTTCTTTTCTAAAGTGATTTTTACCGCATTTTGGACATACAAAACCTACAGGAAGTAATTCTTCTGCTGAATATTTTACCCAGGCATCAGAACTTTCTTTATCAAAGATAGCTGCAACATTATCGATAGTTTCATCAGTACAAATAACTTCACCGCAATCTTCGCAATAGAAAATAGGAATAGGTACCCCCCAGGCTCTTTGTCTTGAAATACACCAGTCAGTACGGCTCTCAACCATATTCCCTATACGATTTTCACCACTTGCAGGAATCCATTTTACGCCATGTATAGCTTCAAGAGCTGTATCTCTAAACTTATCAACTTTTACAAACCATTGAGGTGTTGCGCGATAAATTACAGGTTTTTTACATCTCCAGCAATGAGGATAGCTGTGTTGAATATCCTGTTGAGTCAACAATGCTCCACATTTTTGAAGCATTTCAATAACCATTGAATTACCTTTGTAATAAGGAACACCTACAAGTTCAGGGATTCCAACAGAATCAGTCCAAATACCCTGACCATCCAACGGAGAAAATACTTCAATATTATATTTACAACCTACTTCATAGTCTTCAAGACCATGACCCGGAGCTGTGTGAACTGAACCGGTACCGGCATCCAGAGTAACATGTTCGCCTAAAATTATTGGTGATTTTCTATCTACAAGCGGATGTTTTGTATTTAGCAATTCTAATTCCTGACCGGAACAAGAGCCCAGAATATCAATTTCAGCCTCATCCCACTCTACATCTTTTAAGAATGAAGATAATAATTCTTGAGCAGCAACATAAACATCGCCTTTATAAGCAAAGAATGTATAAACAAATCTAGGGTGCATAGAAATTGCCATATTTGATGGAATTGTCCATGGAGTTGTTGTCCAAATTATTGCATAAACATCTTTTCCTTGAGTGTTAACAATATTTTGAATTTTCTTAGAACTGTCATCATCAAACTTAAATCTTACATAAATTGAAGTAGATGTATGATCAGCATACTCAACTTCAGCTTCAGCCAATGCTGTTTCACAGGAAGCACACCAATAAACAGGTTTTAAACCTTTTTCAATGTATCCTTTTTTATACATTTCACCAAAAACTCTAACCTGTTCTGCTTCATAATCAGGGTTAATAGTCAGATATGGATTTTCCCAGTTGCCAAGAACTCCTAAACGCTTAAATTCACTTTCCTGACCTTTAAGATTTTTGTGAGCAAATTCTCTGCATTTAGCTCTTAATTCAGTTTCAGTAATAGCGTGACGTCCGCCTTTTATATTTTTAACAACAGCATTTTCTATAGGAAGTCCATGCCCGTCATATCCGGGAACATATGGAGCATAAAAACCTTTTTGTGATTTGTATTTAATCAAAATATCTTTTAAAATCTTATTCAACGCAGTTCCAACGTGAATTTTTTCGGAACTCAAATATGGAGGCCCGTCGTGCAAAACAAATGAATTTGTTTTATCACGATTTTCAATCATTTTTTCATAAATATTATTTTCTTCCCAGAACTTTTGGATTTCTAATTCACGAACAGTTGCATTTGCTCTCATCGCTAAAGTAGTTTGAGGCAAATTCAGAGTATTTTTGTACTCAGTTTTAGTAGTTTCTGCCATATTATTTTCCCTCTATTTTTTCAGTTACTTTTTCACATATTTTTGCAGAATCAAGACATAACTCCTGATTTTCTTTATCGCATTCTTTTATAAATAATTTCATTTTATCATAATCAAAATCATTTTCCCAACGAGCAATAACTACTGTTGCAACACAGTTTCCAACAAGGTTAACCGTAGTTCTGCCCATATCCAGAATCTGATCAATACCAAGCAAAATAGCAACCCCGATTAGCGGAATATTAAAACTCGCCAAAGTTCCAGCCAAAACAACCAATGATACTCTTGGAACACCTGCAATACCTTTACTGGTAAGCATTAAAGCCAACATCATCAAAATTTGCTGATTGATATCCAGATTAATGCCGCAAATTTGAGATGAGAAAATCACAGCCATTGCAAGGTATAAAGTACTGCCGTCAAGATTAAAAGTATAACCTGTCGGCATTACAAAACTAACAATATTCTGAGGTACACCAAATCTTTCCATAATTTCAATAGCCTTAGGGAAAGCAGCCTCAGAACTTGCAGTTGAAAATGCCAGAATTGCAGGCTCTTGAATAGCTTTTAAAAGGTTTCTTAAAGAAATTCTTGCATATTTACAAGCAATAAATAAGACAAGCAATACAAATACCGCCAATGCTGTATATAATGAGAAAATTATCTTTGCATAATTTTTCAGAATAGATAAACCGTTCATCCCGACAGTTGAAGCAATTGCGCCAAATATACCTAAAGGAGCAAAATACATAACATATTCAGTAAATTTAAACATTATCTGCGAGACAGAATGTAACAAATCCATAACCGGTTTTGCTTTTTTACCAACAGCACAAATTGCAATTGCCATGAATATGGAGAATACGACAATCTGAAGTAAGTTCCCTTCAGACATTGCCTGCACAATACTTGTCGGAAAGATATTCATAACCATTTCAGATATTGAAGTATGAGGAGTCGTAACAGCCATCAATCCTGCTTCTTTCAAAAGCTCAGGATTAGCAACCGTACCGGTGACAAACCCTTTACCCGGATTAAAAATATTCCCCATAGTTAACCCGATAATCAAAGCAAGTGTAGTAACAACTTCAAAATAAATGATTGTTTTTACACCAATTTTTCCTAGCTGCTTAACATCACCGTGCCCAGCAATACCTGTTACCAGAGTTGCAAATAACAATGGCGCAATAATCATTTTTACCATCCGTAAAAAGATAACTGCAAAAGTACGCATTTTCACTGCCATATGGGGGCAAAAATGACCAAATACTACGCCTAATACTAAGGCTATAAATATCAATAATGTCAGTCGTGAATGTTTCAATCTAACCTCTTAATTGGAATTATAAAACAAACATGCTCAGCTTAATACTGATACTAATTATTTTGTAAAATTTTTTAAAATTTATTGTTCTTTATTAGACTGATTTCTTCTATTTTTGTCGTGTTTCATTTCAGCAAATAACAATAAAATCAACAATAAATAATTTAAATTTCGCCACAATGGATTTTTATTAGTAAAGAAAGACATATCGTCAAGTAATTCCATTGTATCTAAATAATCTTGATATTTTTCAACATTTTTAGTATTTACAGGAACTTTTTTCTTACCCTGAACCATATACAATTCGCCGTCGAAATCTCTACCAAAAATATATTTCTTTTCACCATCTTTCAATAGGACTTTAAATTCATCTTTATTATCAGTTGGGAATATAGCTTTATACATTATTGGTTTTGAATTGTTTTCAAGCTTAACTCTACCTTGAATAGTATCTTTATTTGCACCATCTAACTTCATTTCAAGTTTGATATCTTGTTTATCAAATTTTATATCAAGTGAGTATAGATCTTTACCTAGCTTTGTAACCTTAGGTCTATCGATATCTTATAACCTGTTCAATTGATAAAACGCAGAACTTACTCCCTTGTCTTTTCGAACATTTTGAAAAGAATGGACAAATTCTGTTCTACCCAATTCTTCTTTTGACAATTCATTTGATCTAAAAAAATTTTGAACTACCGGTTCATTTTTCAATGTAATCAATACCAATGTTGCAAGCATAGTTTTTCTCGCCCACTCCGGTAAAGGTTTATTTTCATTTTCTTGATTATTATCACTACAAGGAGGTGTCATTGAAGCTGAGCTTCTAAAATTAATATTATTTGAATATGTTTTATAAGGTAAAAATGTAACTTTCATATTTAATACAAAACACAAAAAAAATATTTTTGCCAGCTTGAAAAATGAAAAATTATAAACTATAATCAACGTGTAAAATCTGAATGGGAAAAGAAAGGAGAGTTTATTATGTGGGAAAAAGATATTAATATCCACGAAGTAAAAGAAATTCGCACAAGAACAAATGTATACTTTGGAGTTGGAGCAATTCAAAAAATAGATTTTATTTTAAAAGATTTAAAATCAAAAGGAATAGATAAAGTTATTGTAATGTCAGGCAGAAACGCATATAAAGCAACAGGAGCCTGGGATGTTGTTGAAAAAGCGCTTAAAGATAATGGCGTAGGCTATGTAAACTTTGATCAGGTTACTCCAAACCCTACAACACACCATGTTAATGATGCATTCAAAATGGCAAAAGATTTTGGCGCAAAAGCTGTAATAGCAATAGGCGGCGGCTCACCTACTGATGCAGGGAAATCAGTTGCAATTTTATTAGAAAATCCTGATAAAACAGCAGAAGACATCTACGATTTCACTTTTGCACCAAGCAAAGCCGCTCCAATTGTTTCAATCAACCTGACTCACGGAACCGGTACAGAAACAAACAGATTCGCTGTTGTAACTAATCTTGAAAAAGATTTTAAACCTGCAATAGCTTACGATTGTATATATCCTACTTATGCAATTGACGATCCTCAATTGATGACAAAATTATCTCCAAAACAAACAAGATATGTATCAATTGATGCGGTGAACCACGTTGTAGAAGCCGCAACATCAACTGTTGCTTCTCCATACTCAATATCACTTGCAAAACAGGTCATAGAACTTGTGGCAAAATATTTACCAAAAGCACTTGTGAACCCTGAAGATTTAGAAGCCAGATATTTCTTAGCTTATGCGGCTATGATGGGCGGTGTAGCATTTGATAACGGTTTATTACACTATACACATGCTCTTGAACACCCTCTAAGTGCTGTAAAACCTGATTTATCTCACGGTTTAGGTTTAGCAATCTTATTACCAGCAGTTGTAAAAACTATCTACAAAGACAGAGCTGCAACTCTTGCTGATATTTTAGCTCCAATCGTTCCGGGCTTAAAAGGTGAAGCTTCTGAAGCCGAAAAAGCTGCAGATGGAGTATATGCATGGTTAAAATCAGTTGATGTTCCTGAAAAATTAGAAGATATGGGCTTTAAAGCTGAAGATGTTGAAAGATTAACAGATTTAGCATTCACAACTCCATCTCTAGACGGTTTAATCAACATCGGACCAAGCGGAAATTCAAGAGAAACTGTTCGTAAAATTTACGAAGATTCTTTAAAAGCTTAGTTTTATAAGACTAAATAGATTAACGCGCACCAAATTTTAAAAAATTTGGTGCGCTTTTTGTAAATATATCGTAAAATACCTTCATTTTTTCGCAAAACATTATATTTAGAAACATTAAAATAAACAAAGAGTAAATTTAAAAGGAACTACTATGCAAATTTCAAAAATTTATCCCAAAACAGTACAATCATTAAATTATAATTCTCAAACTAAATTAAATAATAAACCCCAAGCTGAACAACCAGAATCATCAGAGAATTTACCGATGCCAAGCACTAAACAATATTTGGCATTTACCGGCGGATACAGTTTAAATTTATCAGAAACAATAACAAACTTAGACAAACTGGCAAAAAAATATCCTGATATTTATCCAAAAAATGTAAGAGAATGGGCCGGAATGATTCTAGAAGAGGGAAATAAACAAAAAGACACTCTTATTACAATCCATAAAAAATTATACGAAAATATTAAAGATTGTTTTAATTTAAAAGAATTAAAAGAAAGATTCCCAGAATTTAAGGATGTTAAATCAGTACAAGATATTGAAGCAAGAGAAGGTTCGTTATTAGATGATCTTCAAAAAGGTAACCTTGAGTACTTTAACTCAGAAGAAGATTTAGCACTTCAAATCATTAAACTTTACTGGGGCGAAGGATTTTCATTAAATGATTTAAAACAGTATACCAATGGAAAAGACATTAATTATTTAATGGAAAAATTAAATATTCCAAAAGTTAATCGTCACTACGGGCATATCCTAAAATTTTCAGACCCTGAATATAATGAACGCTTGACTAAACAAATGGTTCAAAAAAGAATGGAAGCATTAGATATCAAAGCCCAACAAGCTGACAATGAACCGGTGTATATAAAAAGAGGTCCACTTTCTGCAGAACATAAAAAGCATATTTCAGAAGGATTAAAGAAGTACTATCAAGAACATCCTGAAAAAATATTCACAATGTCTGAACGCCAAAAACAATTCTATAGAGATAATCCTGAACAAGCAGAATTAGTACACAGAGTAATGGTAAAAGCTTGGAATATTTTTGGTGCAGACAGAATAAAACAAGCACTTGCAAAATTTATGAAAAGTAAAAACCTTACAGAGATTAACAGTACAGAACTGGAAAGACCATACAATCTTTCGCAGGAAAAATCAAAAGTAATGAAGCAATTTTGGGCAACAAACGAATGGGCTAAGAAAAATTTTTCTAAAAATATGGAATATGCATGGAAAAAAGTCCACGAAGAACAAGAAATGTTTTATATAGTAGACTTGACCCCTAATATATTTAAAAAACGATTCTTTGACTGGGCAGAAAAACAAGGAATCGATACAGACAACTTGACATTTGAAGACTTAAAATATTATCCGCATAAACCTGAACTTAATATTCCAACAGAATCTTCTGTTAGCAAATATACCAGAAAATATATAGATTCATGTCCTGGAGATGAAAGTCAAAAAATGGCTAACACATATCAATTATCGCTATTAAAATTCGGCAAAGAGTTAAAAACAATCGAGCACTCAAAAGAACCGGATGATACTAAAAAACTCGCACTTAAACTTAGACGATTCTTAAATGCATCATTATTTGATCAAACAAGAGTTTGCAATGGATTACCGCTTACTCGAAGTTATGATGCACAAGAAATCCAAAGACTTTACGTAATAACATTAGCAGAACTTATGGACAAACATGAAAACAAGCTTATAAAAAAATTAAACCAACTATTAAATGAATCTTTCATTTACCTTGATAAAAATTGGAAATCAGGCCAACCACTAATGTTACCAGATAACGCATCCGATTTTTAATGTCCCAATTCACCATATTAAAATAATATAAAGTATTTCACACTCTGAATGATTTGTATTATAATTGATATAACGGACATTAAGAAAGAGGGTATAAAATGATTGATAAAACAGCTATAATACACCCATCAGCTCAAATTGCAGATGACGCAATTATAGGACCATACGTTGTAATCGGAGAAAATGTAAAAATAGGCAGCGGCACAAGAGTTATATCTAATGCTCACATTGAATTTGCTGAAATTGGAAACAATTGTACTATATCACCATTCGCAACAATAGGTTCAGAACCTCAAGATTTGGGATATAAAGGTGAACCTACAAAAGTCGTAATCGGGGATGAAACAATAATTAAAGAAAACGTAACTATCCACAGAGGAGCAGCATGCGGTGATTTTACCACAAGAATAGGTAATAAATGTCTGTTAATGGTAGGCTCACATGTTGCACATAACTGTGTACTGGCAGACCAGGTTATTCTGGCAAATCTGGTAACATTGGGCGGACATGTTCACGTTGGATTTGGTGCATTTGTCGGCGGAATGAGTGTATTCCACCAGAATATCAGAATCGGTGATATGGCAATCATCAGCGGATTTTCAGCATCCCGTCAAGATATCCTTCCATATTCAAAAGGAGAAGGACGTCCGCCTGTTCCACGCGGATTGAATGTTATTGCAATGAAACGCAGAGGAGTGCCACTAGAAGTTAGAACAGCTACAAACGAAGCATTTAAACTTCTCATTTCAGAAGAATATAACACTTCTCAAGCAATAGAAAAAATAAAAGCAGAAATTCCGATGAATGAATACATTGAAAAAATGATAGAGTTTATTCAAACCTCTAAACGCGGAGTTCTGTTAAAGTCACACAAATCAGGACATGAATGCTTAGAAGATTAATATAAAACAAGATAAAAAATAACAAACTCAAAGCAGGGCATAAAGCCCTGTTTTTTTTTAATACACAGCAAACATTCCCTCCCCCGCACAGGAGCTACGCATATAGAGTTGATACCCTAAAGCAGTCATACTGAGGCATAGCCGAAGTACCTAAAATAGATTCTTCGCATACGCTCAGAATGACAGTTACAAGAGATGCTGAAACAAGTTCAGCATGACAGATTTCAAATTCAGAACGACAAATAATACAATTAAAAACAAGGCTCTGAATATTCAGAGCCTAAAAATGTAAAGCGTATCAAAGTGATTCGGTATCACTCTGACATTTAAAAGAAAGTCTTTTTTAGATCCTGAAACAAGTTCAGGATGACAACCTCTAGTCATGCTGAATTTATTTCAGCATCTATTATTTT
>ERZ824600.899-NODE-899-length-41579-cov-11.896181_pt1 | contig 41579 bp, 36 predicted proteins | sample MGYA00519933_ERZ824600 | MGnify/ENA primary metagenome ERZ824600 (study PRJEB31778, sample SAMEA3449178) | human gut metagenome | biome: human gut; feature: human-associated habitat; material: faeces | place: United Kingdom | collected 2010/2012 ... | reverse complement strand
CGCTCATGGAAGACGAGACCCTCCCCGACGCCTTCCGGACGTTCACCGTGCAGTTCGTCGCGGACGGAAATGTCCTCAAGACGATGGAAGTGAACTACGGCGAGTCGCTGGACGAGAGCGCGTACCCCGACATCCCGGCCGTGGACGGCCAGTACGGCGTGTGGGACCACCCCACGCTCAACTCCATCACCTTTGACACCACCGTCACGGCGGAATACCATACCTGTGTCGACGCCCTGCCGAGCGACGCGCAGCGGGACGACGGCCGCCCGGTCTTCCTGGCCGAGGGCGCCTTCTCCGATACCGACCGGCTGCAGGCGCAGCCGCAGGCCATCACCCCCACCGCCTTCGGTGAGATCTCCGCCAGCGTTCCGGAGGCCATCCGGAAGTATTTCCAGAACATCTCGGACGGCCACGCGCCTGCGGCGCATGTGGCGAAGTCCGTCATCGAGCAGTGGCAGCTGCGGCTGCCGGAGGATGGGGCCGACACGCACACCATCCGCTTCCGCGTCCCCGACGGGCAGAAGGGCACGCCGGATATCTACCTCATGAACGCCAACGGCGTCTGGCAGAAGGCGAAAACGACCAAGATCGGCAGCTATCTGAGCTTCGAGGCCTCCGGCCAGACCGTGCAGATGGCGGCGCTTTCCACCTTCCCCGTCTGGTGGGTGTGGATCGTGCTGGCCGGGCTCGCGGCGCTGCTGGTGCTGCTCATCATCCACCTGATCCATAAGCTCGGCAAGACCCGCCGCCGCCAGATGCAGGCCCTGCGCAAGGCCATGCAGGACGAGCAGAACGCGAATGACGCCGCCATCGGCGGACTCGAAGCCGACGCGCAGCCTGCGCCGCTCACGCCCGAACAGGCAAAGAAGCGGAAAAGCAGGCGCCGCGTCTGGCTGATCGTGCTGCTGGTGCTCGCTGCCGCGCTGACGGCCGGCGTACTGATCTACCGGGCAAACCTCAAGAGCAGCGTCGACGCGCTGCTGCTGCTCAAAAATCTCTCAGCCCGCAAGGAGCTGGATATGGATGCCTCCGTGCAGATGGACCTCGGCGACGAGACGCTGCAGACCGACGCGCATCTGTTCCGCACCCAGGCGGACGGCAAGACGATCCTCTGCATCGAGGAAAACGGCGTGCGGCTGTATTATTACGACGGTTCGATCTATCTGGAAAACGGCAGCGCCTACCGCACGAGCGGCCTGTTCCCGGATTATTCCACGCTCGGCGAGCATCTGCTCGAGCTCTATAACGCTACAGACGTGACCTACGCCCGCGAAAGCGGCGAGGAGGTCTATTCCGTGACCGCCTACGGCCAGGACGCCGCGCAGGCGCTCTCGCTGCTGACGCCGACGATCGCGGACTCCCTTTCCGCCGTCGATAGCATCGACCTCTGCATGCACGTGCAGGACGGCGAGATCCGCTCGATCGAAGCCTCCGGCAGCTGCGAGGCGCAGGACGCGGGCGGCGTGACCCAGCCGATGAACGTCTGGGCGGAGCTCACGATCCAGTCCGACGTCCAGACCCCGCACAGCGTCCCCCAGGCCGTCACAGACGCCATGGCGGGCGGCGGCTATCAGGGCAAGCTCGAGCTGACCGAGGACCTGCTGCGCGTGATCTCCGCCGTGTCGGAGCTCGGCAAGCGCGACCCGCTGGCCGCCCGCGTCGGCCTCACCGCCAACTGTGGCCCGGTGATCTTCAATACCTCGCTCGACTACTTCCGCACCACCGAGAATGGCCGCAGCGTCAGCGGCATCCGCGCAGGCAGCGTGGAGCTGTGGTTCACAGGGGAGAAGGTCCTGACGAAGGACGGCAAGACGGCCTCGGCCAGCGAACAGGCGCTCACCAAGTGCGCCGATCTGCTCGACATTGCCTACCGTGCCTGCCTCGAGGGCGGCGTGACGAGCACGCAGACGGAAAACGGCTATACCTACACGCTCACCCTCAGCGCCGACCGGACGCGCCAGGCCGCCTGTGCCATCGCACCGGACGCGGAGAAGCTGAACGTGGAGTATCAGCCCGGCACGATCAGCCTCGACGTGCAGGACGGCAAGGTCACGGCCCTGCGCGTGGAGCTCGGCGGCAGCGTGCAGGTCGCGGCCGTGGATACCCAGGCCTCCCTTGCGGCCCAGTTCACCTTCCGCAGCGATCTGACCGCGGAGGACGTCCGCGTCCCCGCCGCAGCGCTGGAAAAGCTGTAAAAACGCAGAAAACGCCCGGTATGCAAGGCATACCGGGCGTTTTGCGATTATTTTTCCCAACGGTCGATGAGTGCCTGGATCTGTGCGGTGAAGCGGGTAAGATCCCGGTTCGGCCGCTCCTTGCACCCCTGCGCGACGAGCAGCAGCCGCTGTGCCGCGGCGATGAGCGCGTCAAAGACGCTCTTCTTGCGCGCTGCGCCCTTTTTGGCGATGGGCCGGCCGGCAGGGAAGGCGGTGAGCTTCCCGGCCGCCAGATCGAACTGCGCGCCCGAGAACGGCGCGATGGAGACATACCCCTTCTGCTGCAGCAGCGCCTGGAAGGCCTCGCAGGCCTCGGTGTCGCCGTGGTTGATGAAGACGACCTCGGGCTTGCGCTCGAACGCCTCGACCCAGTTCAGCAGCCCCTTCTGGTCGGCGTGGCCGCTCGTACCGTGCAGCACGGCGATCTCGGCGTTCACGGCGATATCCTCGCCGAACAGCCGGACCTCCTTCACCCCGTCGAGCAGCGCCCGGCCGAGCGTCCCCTTCGACTGGTAGCCCGCAATGAGGATGATGTTCTCCGCCATCCACAGATTGTGCTTCAGATGGTGCCGGATGCGGCCCGCGTCGCACATGCCGCTGGCGGACAGGATGACCTTGGGCCGGGGATCGCTGTTGATGGCCTTGGAATCCTCCGCCGTGAGCGCAAGCTGCAGCCCCGGGCACCAGATGGGGTTCTGGCCGCTTTTCAGGACCTTCTGCGTCTCCGGGTCAAAGCAGTCGGTATCGCACTGCAGAAAGACGCTCGTGGCCTCCTCGGCCAGCGGGCTGTCGAGGTAGACGGGGAAGCCGTCGTGGCCGTGCACGAGCTTCTTCTGCTTGATCTCGCGCAGCAGGTACAGAAGCTCCTGCGTCCGGCCCACGGCGAAGGCCGGGATAATGACGCTGCCGCCGCGGTCGAACGCCCGCTGCAGAACCTCTGTCAGCTCCGCGCGCACGTCCTTGGGCTTGTCGTGCAGACGGTTGCCGTAGGTCGATTCGACAACGAGATAGTCCGTCTCGGCGACGGGCAGCGGATCGTTCAGGATCGGCTGGTCGATGTTGCCCACGTCGCCGGAGAAGACGATCTTCTTCTCTATGCCGCCCTCCTGCAGCCAGAACTCGATGCAGGCCGAGCCCAGCAGATGCCCGATGTCGGAGAACCGGACACGCATCCCCTCCGCGATCGGCACGATCTGGCCGTACCGGCAGGGGCGGAAAAGCGAGGCCGCGCCCTTCGCATCGTCCACCGTGTACAGCGGCACGACCGGCGGCTCGCCCGCGCGCTCGGCCTTGCGCGTTTTCCAGGCGGCTTCAGATTCCTGGATGTTGGCCGAGTCGCGCAGCATGACGTCCGCCAGCGCGCAGGTCGCGGGCGTGGCGTAGATCCTGCCCCGGAAGCCATCCTTGTACAGCTGCGGCAGCAGCCCCGCGTGGTCGATGTGCGCGTGCGTCAGAAAGACGGCAGCGACGTCCTTCGCAGCCACGGGCAGGGGAATGTTTTCATAGACGTCCACGCCCTGCTCCATGCCGCGGTCGATCAGGTAGCTCTCGCCGCCCAGTTCCAGCAGCGTGCAGCTGCCGGTGACCTCGTGCGCCGCGCCGACAAATGTGATCTTCATAGCGGATCCCTCCTTTTTTATCAGTATAGCACAAACTGCCGGAAGTGCAAATACGGCGCGCCGCCCCGCCCGAAAAAATATTCCGCGTTTTTTCAAAAAGTTCTTGACTTTTTGGCGCTCTTCGTCTATAATCAGCCTTGCTGTTTGAGTTGCTGGTATAGCTCAGCCGGTAGAGCAGCTGATTTGTAATCAGCAGGTCGGGGGTTCGAATCCGTCTACCAGCTCCACCGTCGAAAGATGCTTGCTCCATTCCGCTTTCCGCAGAAGCGAAAAGCTCCATATCCGCAATCGCCTTTCTCCTCTTCATTTTGAAACCGCTTCGCTGGGTTTCAAAATGAGTACAGCAAAGTGAATATGGGGGAATTCCCGAGTGGCCAAAGGGGACAGACTGTAAATCTGCTGCTTATAGCTTCGGTGGTTCGAATCCACCTTCCCCCACCAGAAAAAATCCGAATGCAAAGCATTCGGATTTTTTTTGTTATATTCGCCTTCGGCGAGTTTTATTGGCTTTGCCAGTGATATTTGCTGTGCAAGTGATATTGGGCGTTGCCCAGTTGATTGGCGAATATAATATCACTTCATACTTCTTTTTTCCTCGTTAAATACAAAGATCCGAACCTTTTCCTGACCGGAAATGGGTTCGGATTTTTTGTGTTTTATGAAGGACGGGATCGGAGGCCATGTTTGGTATTGCGGAAGGTTCTGCCGGAGTGCCGGTCTTAAAGTTACACATCAGGTATAATACACAAACAAGTTAATGTATTTTCATACAAAATATCAATATCTTTTAGAAAGGTTATCTGCTAAAATTGAACCACGATCCAGAAGAAAACATAGAAAGGGAATGTATCAAGTATGAAAAAGACCTATTATCTCGGTGCGGATATCGGAACGACCGCCATCAAGGTGGCGTTGTTTGATAACAATGGCAAAAAGGTTTTGCATCATGCCCAGGAGTATGAGCTGTTAAAGCCCTCGGCCCAGCGGGTCGAGCAGATCCCCCATGTTTACTGGGATACCTTTTGCACCTGCGTGAAGCGGGTCATGGCTGAATCCGGTGTGGATAAGGCGGATGTAAAGGCCTTTTCTATGGATTCCTCCGCGGAGAGCATTGTTTTTCTGGATGAGCACATGGAGCCTCTGGATAATTTCTATGTATGGATGGACAACCGGGCAGAGGAAGAGGCCAACGAGATCAATGCCAGATTTACACCGAAGCAGATCGTGTCCGTTACGGGCCAGACGCCCATCGATCCGGTATATCCGGCTACGAAGATCCTGTGGTTCCGGAAGAATAAGCCGGAGCTGTTTGAAAAGATCCGTATGATGTATATGTGCGACGACTATTTGTGGTACCACCTTTGCGGAAGGTCTGTCAGCCATGGCTCCAGTTGGTGTACCTCCTATCTATGGGACATTGTCAAAAAGGACTGGTGGCCGGAAATGCTGGAGTATCTCCAGATCCGTCCGGAGCAGCTGCCGGAGATCGTAGAATGCGGCACTGTGATCGGGACCATTTATCCGGAGGTGGCAGATGAGCTGGGGCTCCCCAGAGATCTGATGCTGGTAATGGGCGGCCAGGACCAGAGCAGCGGTGCCATTGGTGTGGGCAATGTGGTACCCGGTATTTTCTCGGAGTCCACCGGCGGCGCGCTGATGGTATGCACTACGGTGGATCGGCCGGTATTTGATGAGAATGGCTGCGTTCCCTGCAATTACAGTGACATGAAGGATGTTTATATGATCCAGGCAGGGGCAAAGGGCGGTATTTTGCTGCGCTGGCTCCGGGATACGCTGTGCAGGGAAGAGATGCAGATGGAGCAGGAGGGCAAAGGAAACGCCTACGACCTGATGGATAAGCTGGCAGCGGCCACGCCTGCCGGTGCGGAAGGGCTGTTTTTGATGCCTTTCTTTGGCGGGGCAGGAAACCCGCACCGGGACATTTATGGCAGAGGTGTGCTTTACGGCCTGAGCCTGGGACATACGAAGGGCCATATCATCCGGGCCTTTATGGAGGCGCTGGCCTGCAACATCACCAAAATGATCGAGTATACGGAAAAGTTGACCGGGGTCAAGGTGACTCAGGTCCGGTCCCTGGGTGGCGGCTCCCTGAGCCCCCTGTGGTGCCAGATCAAGGCAGACGTGATGAACCGTCAGGTGGTCACCATGAAGAATACCCAGGATGCGGCCTGCCTGGGTGCTGCCATTGTGGCAGGCTTTGGTGCGGGAGAGTGGCCCTCCATTCAGGAGGCGGCCCTGCGTTTTGCGGAGATCGAGCATGTTTACGAGCCCGATCCGGACAACCGGGAGGTATACGACCAGCTGCTGAAAAAATATGATCTGTTCATTGAGGCCACCCATGGCTATACCGAGGAGCTGGCAAAGCTGAAATAAACCTACAAATGTTTTGTCCCGGAAAACCGGGGGAAGGAGAAAAATATGTCTACAAAAGAGCTGATCACCATGCTGACTTGGCACGATGTTACCGTGCCGGATGCCAAGGAGGTATTCCTGGGGGCCAAGGATGCGCCTACGGACCACTGGGGCTTTAAAATTGAGGGCACGACCCCGGAGAGCATGCAGGAGCTGGTGGACTGCATGCACCAGTATGGCAAGACCGTGTATATCGAGGTGCTGGCAATGGATGAGCCGGGGTGCCTGCGGGCAGCAAAGCTGTGTGCGGCCTACAAGGTGGACCATGTGCTGGGGACCGTGTATTACGAAAGCGTCGCCAAGGTACTGGCAGATGCGGGGATCGCTTACTCTCCCTTCGTTGGCCTGGCTGCGGACTCCCGGCTTCGGGGGACCGTGGATTCCATCGTAGAAAAGGCCAAAGAGGCAGAAGCGAAAAATATCTATGGCATCAACCTTTCTGCCTTCCGGTATCGGGAAGGAGATCCGGTGGAGCTGCTGAAGGCTATGGACGCAGCCGTTACAAAGCCCTTCAGCATTGCGGGCAGCGTAGACTGCTATGAAAAGCTGGATGTGATCAAGAGGCTGAAAAACCTCTATGGCTTTACTATTGGCGGGGCGTTCTTTGAAAAGAAGTTTGGAGAAACCTTTTCCGAACAGATCAAAGCGGTCACCGATTATCTGAAGGCATAACTACATTTGATTTCTGCAGGATGCAGTTGAAAACGTATACAAAATAGAAGGAGGAATTGTTATGTCCCAAAGAAAGGATGCCTATCGGATCAAGCTGTTCCAGGACGAGGCCGCGCGCTGTATTCATCGCCTGTATGAGGAAAAGCGGATCCCCAATGAAGCTATGTGTGATGTGAGCGTCCGGGACGCGGAAAGCGGCCTGGTGGCGATGTCCATCCGTCCCGGCTTTATTGGTGTCACGGATCCCAGCCAATATCACGGCACGGATATGGCGGTAGTGGATATGGAGGGAAATCTGGTATATGACATCACCCCGCCCACCGAAAATATGGAAATGCACCTGGCGATTTACAGGGCACGCCCGGAGACCAATGCCATTATCCATACCTTCCCGGTGTACTGCGGCCTGTTTGCCCAGCGGAAGGAGCCCATTCCCCTGGTATTTGTAGAACAGGGCTACATTATGCAGGACTTTGATTTTGGCTCCTCCAGAGGCTACAGCACCGATGTGGTCACCATGAAGCCGGAAAAATCTCAGGCCTACTATGATGAGATCGTGGAAAAGTTCCATGGAACCCAGTTCGTCATGCTCCACGACAATGGCTGCATCGCCACCGGTGATAATGTGGACAATGCAATCAACTATCTGTCCTGGATGGAGGAGGTCGCCCAGAAGATCACCTATGCGTCTTTCATCGGGAAAATACACTACATTGGCTAAGGAGGCGTAAACAATGGAAAACTATAATGTCTTTCAGGATCCCGAACAGAAGCTGTTTAAAGAAGAGGTTGCCAGAGGAACACGCCTGCTGAATATTACGGGCCTGTCCCCCTCGGGGGAATCCGGCGACATCAGTGTCCGTGATCCCAAAAGCGGCCTGATCTATATTTCCGGCAGCCCCGTTTGGTGCTTCCAGAAAAATCTGCGGGATGCCCGGGGCTGGGAACGGTTCGTTACGGATCTGGATGAAACGATCATGGTCCCCTGGTCCGATCCCACCATTGAGTGGTATACCCATGTGGCGGTGTATCGCCGCCGTCCGGATGTGCAGGCGGTGGTACATACCCATGGCCTGTGGGCTTCTGTTTTTGCGGCAATGGAAATGGATGTTCCTCTGAAATATGCCGGAGAGGGCCTGGATGGTGTGATCCGGTGCGCAAAGTATGTGGCCTGCGGTACCCGGGAGGTCGGCGCGGTCACGGCGGAAGCACTGGGCGACGACAATTGCGTGCTTATGGGCAACCATGGTGCTGTGTTTGTTGGAAAGGACCTGAACGAGGCCTTCGACCGGGCCCTGTGGTGTGAGGATGTATGCCATAAGGCTTACATGGCGCTGCTGCACGAGAAACTCTTGGGATAACCCAAAATAGCGGGCCTGGAGGATAGCCGACAGGCCCGCTTTGAAGTATAATGAGCGCGAACTTTCCAAAATGGGAGGATGGATATGAAGCGTGTATTGCTGATCAATGGCAGCCCCCGGCAAAACGGACGGACCATGGGGGCTTTGAAGCTGATGGAGCAGATCTTCTTAGACAACGGCATTGAGGTACAGTGGTTCCAGGTCGGGAATAAGCCCATTCGGGGCTGTATTGGCTGTGAGGGCTGTGAAAAAAAGCAGAGGTGTGTTTTTACGGATGACCAGTGCAATGCGCTTATCGAGGCGATGCTTGCCTCGGATGCGATTGTGGTGGGGACGCCGGTATACTTTGCCGGCCCCAGCGGCGCGCTTTGCGCGTTGATGGACCGGGCGTTTTATGCCGCGGGAAGCATTGATCACGGGCAGATGCTCCTAAAGGGAAAGCTGGCCGCTGCGGTGGCGGCCTGCTGGAGAGCCGGTGCTACCTGCGCCCAGGACCGGCTGAACCGCTACTTTACGCCGACGGGTATGACCGTAGTGGGCAGCAGCTATTGGAACGGATACCAGGGGGAGCAGGATACCTATGGCGCGGAGGCTCTGAAATACCTGGCAAAGAATATGTCTCAGCTGCTGCTGGAACAGAAATAGGCGTATTTAAATGTAACATATTCCGGCAGCAAGATCCCCCCCGAACCTGTCTGGACCGGCAGGTTCGGGGGGCCCGTTTATATGGGATACTTTATGCCGCAGCCTTCTTCTCCTCCCGGCGGTGCATCACAACAATCACCGCGATCAGCAGCAGGACGGAGCAGCCCAGAGAGATTGGCAGATCTCCGCCGGTAAGGCCCACAAGCAGATACCCGACCAGGCAGCATCCGGCTACCGTCAGGGCATAGGTCATCTGGGTGGATACGTGGATCAGGTGATCCACGCCGGCACCTACGCTGGACAAAATGGTGGTATCGGAAATGGGGGAGCAGTGGTCCCCAAAGACGCTTCCGGACAGGGTGGCAGCCAGGGAGGCCACCAGCAGCTCGGGGCAGAGCGCCTCTGCAATGGGAATGATAATGGGGATCAGAATGCCGAAGGTGCCCCAGGAGGTACCTGTGGAGAAGCTCAGGAAAGCAGCCAGCAGGAACACCAAGGCAGGCAGGAGCGTACCGGGCATACCGGTGGACTGAACGAAGGTCATGGCAAACTGAGGTGTGCTCAGCAGGTCCCGGCAGATGCCGCCGATGGTCCAGGCCAGCATCAGGATGCAACCTGCGGTGATCATCTGCTGCATGCCCTTTACGACGTTTTCCATGAATTCCTGGAAACTCATGAGTTTTCTGGGAACGTACATCACAAGGGCGGTAACGATGCCGGCGAAGCTGCCCCATACCAGGGCTTGGGCAGCAGTACAGTTACCCAGGGCGGCAGTGATGGTAGCGTAGGCGGGATCGCCGCTCCAAAAGCCGCCGTTGTACAGCATGCCGAGGATCGCGGTGACGATCAGCACCAGAATGGGAACGATCATATCCGCTACGGTGCCGTTACAGGTCGTATCTTCCTGCGACTCTGCTTCCGCGGAAGCTTGCATAGACTGGGCCAGACGCTCCTGCTTTGCCATGGGGCCAAAGTCCAGGTTGAAGGTGGACAACAGAAAGACCATCAAAAGGCTCAAAAGAGCGTAAAAATTATAGGGAATTGCCGCAATGAAGGCAGTAAATTCCGAAGAAAAGGAGCCGGTAGCTCTCAGATAGCTGCCCACGGCCGCGGCCCAGCTGGAGACCGGCGCAATGATGCACACGGGGGCAGCGGTGGAGTCGATGATATAGGCGAGCTTGGCGCGGCTGACCTTTTGGCGGTCGGTCACGGGCTTCATGACGGTACCGACGGTGAGACAGTTGAAATAGTCATCCAGAAAGATCAGACAGCCCAAGAGGCTGGTGCACAGAAGGCTGGACCGCTTGGTGCGGATCACCTTAGAGGCCCATTTCCCGTAGGCCTTGGAGCCGCCGGAGGCATTGACCAAATAGACCAGGGCTCCCAGCAGGAAGCAGAAGATCATGATGTTGATGTCTGCCTTTTGGATCATAACATCAAAGGCCACGGAGACGGACCCTACAATGGGATTTATCCCGGCGGCGAACGAATAGATAATGGTGCCGGCAAGTACACCGGCGGTCAGGGAGAAAAGGACCTCCTTCGTGATCAGGGCCAGAACGATTGCAATAATGGAGGGCATGAGAGACAGCCATCCAACGTATACCGGTTCCATAAAACGCGCTCCTTATTTTTGGTTATTTGTAGAGTGGACAGGGCCAAGGGCCAAAACAGATATCAGGCAGCGCGCAAAAAAACCGCTTGCCGCCGCCATCTGGAATATTCCGTGGCAGTGACCTGTACGGAAGTGGCTGACCGGGGGATGCAGACCGCGCAACGATTTTCCATGGGGAGGGCCTCCTTTCTGGCAGAGTTATCGTATCCCGGGCACATGGCCGGGACGAAATGCGAAATACTATGCAGCTCCAAAGAAAAATGATAAGATTACAATTAAATGCAGCTATTTTGTATTAAAAAATAAAAGAATATATAATTTGATAGGCACATGATAACACAGGATTCCTGTAAGAGCAAGAATTATTTTTGCAAAATAGACAAAAAATTAATTTTTACGAAATAATTTTATGGAAATAGTGATTGACAAATCAACCTGGTATAGTGTATTATATAGAAAATGGTACTAAAAATAATAAAGTTGTATATTTTATTTTAGAAAAACAGACAGGTGACATGCCGGAAAGGAAATGGCAATGGGGAAAAAGCTACTGGCAATGGATCTGGACGGCACAGCCGTTTGCGACGATTACAGCATGGGGCCCGAAAGTAAGCTGGCCCTTCTGGAGGCACGGCAGGCAGGCCATGTGACGGCCTTCGTTACCGGACGCCGTGATGTGGATATGCTTTCGATGGGCCAGGACCAATGGTGTGTGGACTATCAGATACTGAATACCGGCGGAAAAATCCTGCGCTGCGCGGACCGAAAGGTCCTGCACAATGCGCTGATCCCGCCGGAGGCCTGCTACCGGCTGATCACCCATTGTATGAACGAGGATCTGCAGCTTCAGGTTTGCAGCGGGATGCTTTGGCAGGTCACAAAGCTCAGTGACGGCACGCTGGCCTATGCCGACCAGCTGGGAATTCTGCCGCAGCTGGTCCGGGCGCCGGATGATATTCCCTGGCAGGAGGGACTGGAGGGCTTTATGGCCACCCAGGATATGGCTCCGGTGGCAAAATACATCGACGAAAAGGTGCCGGAAGTATATTATGTAAATTCAGAGCCCGGGACCATCGACATCATGCCCAGAGGCGCCACCAAGTGGCATGGGATCTGCCTCCTGGCGGATATGCTGGGCATTGCCCGGGAGGACATCATTACGGTGGGCAATTATTACAACGATATGGATATGCTGCGGGAAGCCCCTACGGGGATCGCCGTAGCAAACGCTCTGGAGCCTGTGAAGCGGATCGCGGATTTTGTAACGGAGCGGGATAACAACCACGAAGCGGTGGCAGAGATCATCCGCAATATGCTGCAGGGAATGTACGATCTGCCCCACAAAGGATGTAAGCTGTCCCCGACCGGGGAACACAATATATAATGGATATAATGGAGGAAACGATCATGAAAATTGGCATGTTTACCAGTGGCTATCAGCGCAACCCCTTGGAGCATTGTTTCATCGATGCGAAACGGTTTGGCTACGACTACATCGAGCTCTGGGGCGGCCGGCCCCATGCCTTTGCCTACGACCTGAAGGCAGGGGATATGAAGCAGCTCCGGGGCCTGATCGACAAATACGAAATGCCGGTACGGGGCTATACGCCGGAGCACAACGGCTATCCCTACAACTATATGATCGGCTCCGAGGCCATGCGTCAGGACGCGGTGGAATACCTGAAGACCGCCATGGATATGGCCAAGGAAATGGGGGCTGATTTCACCCTGATTAGCGCGGCCCACGCCGGCTACGGCTGCACCTACAAAGAAATGTGGGACCGGCTGGAGAAGACCATTCGGGAGTTGACGGATCATGCTGAAAAGCTGGACCATAAGCTGATCATGGAGACCCTGACCACCTACGAATCCAATGTGATCAAAAATGCCAACGACCTGCAGGAGCTGTTCCGCCGGATCGATTCTCCCTGCCTGGTGGGTATGTGTGATATTGTGGCCCCCTACACCCAGGCAGAAAGCATGATGGATTACTTCGACAAGCTGGGGGACAAAATGTACCATATGCACCTGGTGGACGGTGTGCCGGATTCCGATTCCCACATTATGCCCGGCGAAGGCCAGATCCCCATGCAGGAGCTGATCATGGAGCTGAAGGACATAAATTATGACAGGACCGCGACCATTGAACTGGTGACCGGATATATCAATGAGCCCAGAATGTATGCAAGACGGGCCATCAACAATGTGCGGGATATGATGGAGAAGGCCGGCTGGTAAGCACCCTTCCGTTTTGAAACAGAGATCCATATGAGGGGGCAGAAAATGCCTCCTCATATTTTTATACGAAAATCAGAGAATAATGTACAAAGACGAAATGCTGGAAAAAATATCCAAATTAATATTTGATATTTCCGAATGATATGATAAAATAAGAATATAAGGGGCGCTTTATCGTAAAAATTAAAAATTTGGGGTACAATGCGACAAAAGTTCCTTAAATCGCATTCTTTGCATAATACACTGAAAGGAGAGAGCGTATGGAACATCGTATCTCGCCTGGAGTGGAAGCCATCGAAAAGCTGGAGGATTTCATTGTTGTCAATCGATTGGCTCCCAATACCAGAATCCCCTCCGAAAGAGATCTGTGCGAGATGTGGGGCATCAGCCGTTCAACGCTTCGGCAGGCGGTAGACGCATTGGTAGATCGGGGGACACTATATCGGGTACACGGCACCGGGGTCTATGTGGCCATGAGCAAAAAGAACCGGAATATGGTCGGCGTAGACGCGATGATCGGGGAGCTGCGCCAGCAGGGCTATGCCCTGAGCAAGCGGATCATCAGCCGCAGGACCCTGGAAGCGACCAAGCAAATATCCAGAAAGCTGCGCTGCCCCCTGGGAAGCAAGGTATACGAATACATCCGGGTCCGTAAGGTAGACTACATGCCCTGCATTTTGGAAACGACCTACATTGAATGCCGGGCCTATCCGGATTTCGACGGCTATTATAGCGACAAAACCTCCATGGACTATATCTTTAAAAATGTTTATGGGAAAAAGGAAACCGCCGGTGAAGAGCATATCAGCGTGACCTACGCTACAGAGTTTGAAGAGCAATGGCTGGAATGCCAGCAGGGGTCCCCGCTGTTTTTTGCTTCCGGAGTGGTCACGGATCAATTCGGGGAGCCGATGCAGTACTATAAGCAGATCTTCCGGGCAGATCAATTCAAATTTGTCAGCACGATCAGTGATGGAGCGTGAGAAAGCATGGGAGAGAAATTGGATTATAGGCAGCCGGTATACCTGCAGCTTCGGGAGATCGTGCGCAGCCGCATTGAAGAGGGAGAATACCTTCCGGGCACGGCCATTCCCTCGGAAAACACCCTGGCGAAAACCTATGGCATCAACCGCCTGACGGTGCGCAATGCCGTAGACGCACTGGTCCACGAAGGCGTTTTGCAGCGCGTACAGGGGAAAGGCGTCTTTGTGGTTGGAAACCGTTACGAAAAGCAGCTGGATAACTGCGGCGGCTTTATCGAAGAAATGGCTGACGGCAATAAGCGGGCATCCATAAAGGAGCAGGTGAAATTTCTGCGTCCCGCAGGCAATAAGTACGCAAATTATTTTGATATTCAGCCGGAGGCCCAGATCATTTACGCGAAAAACTTCTATACCAGCAGCAATGAACCCCTGATGATCCAGGAATTTTACGTTCCCCAGGAGGTCTTACCGGAGATGGAAACGGTAAACAGCTCCGTGTTTACGCTCCGGGAGATCTTTTCCTTCTATGGGATACAGCTGGGAAGCATGCAGCAGACCATGGAGATCGTCAACGAGCAGCAGCGGATCCGGAAGCTGCTGGACATTCCGGAGGGGGTCGCCATTGTGGAGCTGACCTGCGAATACCGGGACACCAACGGACGGATCATTGCCATGACCAGGTCCTGTATCCGCAGTGATAAGTGCACCTTCCGCATCAAGCTGCGGGCCTGAAGATCAAAGAACTATAAAAATGTCATTGCGGACCGGCAGGCGCGCCGGCTCGCAATGACATTTTTTGTGGATGGGTCAGGGCTGGCCGTAGAAGCCTCTGGGGGCGTCCTCTGCTTCGATCTGTTCCCGGGTCAGGGGGACGATGCTGCGGCCGGTGGCCAGGGCCTTTAAATAGACCTCGCAGGATTCCTCCAGGTAGATGGCGGCAGAAAGTGCCTGGTCGATGTTTTTACCCACGGCAATGACCCCGTGATTTTTGAGAATGACTGCCAGGGCCTTGCCGATATGGTCCACGGTGGAGATCCCCATGCCCTCGTCACTGCTGATGGTAAAGGGTGCCACCGCAACGGTATCTTTGATCTCATCCACCATGGTGGTAGAGATCACCGGCAGCTCATCGGCGATCAGGCTCAGGCTGGTGGCGGCGCATTGATGGGTGTGGAGGATCACATTGACCTCCGGCATATGGCGAAAAATATAGCAGATGGCTTTCCAGTCACTGGTGGGGCGGCGAAAGCCCTCCAGAGTGTGTCCGTCATCGTCGATCAGGACGATGTCCTCCGGGACCATGGTATCGTAGCCCATAGCGGAAGGGGTCACCAGATAGCCGCCGCAGGGCATACGCATGCTGACGTTGCCTCCGGACAGGCGGACAAGCCCGGCCCGTTCCATGGCCCTGGCAGTGTCGATCAGGGCCTGACGTTCTTTTTCATATTGCATGGCCGTTTCTCTCCTTTTCGTAGCTGCGCCCCAGTGCCAGAAGGCGGGCGTAGGCCTCATTTGGGTCGGGGGCTTTAAAGATGGCTCGCCCCTGTACAATGGCATCTGCTCCGGCCTGGATCACAGAGTGCAGGTTCTGTTCGTTTACGCCGCCATCCACCCAGATGGAAATGTGTTCAGGCAGCATCTGCCGCAGGCGGCGGATCTTTGGCAGGACGCCTGGCCGGAAGGGAAGCCCCTCCGCATCTGCCTCTACGCTCACCACGATCACGCAGTCCAATTGGTCGATGTAGGGCTCCAGGCAATCCACCGGCGTTTTGATGTTCAAGGCCAGGCCGGCTTTTTGTCCGTATTGATGGACACTGGACAGAAAAAGGCTGGGGAAGGGCAGGGCTTCGATGTGGGCGACGACCTGCCGGACGCCGGCCTGGCACAAGGGGGCCACATAATCCATGGGATGCAGGACCTCCAGATGGGCATCCAGGGGAATATCGGTGATCTTGGAAAGAGGCGCCACAAGGTCCATGCCGAAGCTGATGCCCCGGACAAAATTTCCGTCATCAATGTCCAGGTGCAGGTGCTCAAAGCCCTGAAGGGACCGGACAACGGTACCCAGGTCCAAAAGGTCCGCGGAATATAGGGAAGGACTGATGGTAAACATAGGCCCCTCCCTCAGAGCTTTTCCGCCAAAAGATCAACGGCGGCCAAGGCAGCTTCGTAGCGACGGAACTTTTCTTTGTAGATCTGGGCGTATTCCGGCCGGGGGCTGTAAACCCTGCCGATATGCACCATTTTGTCGGCGGCCTCCTGCAGGTCACGGAACAGACCGCAGCACACGCCGGCGCCCATGGCGGCACCCTTGGCACCGGGTTCCGCGCATTGCAGGGTCTCCAAAGGGATCTGCAGGGCATCGCACATCATCTGGCTCCAAACGGGGCTGTTGGTAATGCCGCCGGAGAGTCTGGCGCAGCGATAGGAATCCAGAGGGCGTTTCAGGTTGTGCACGTGGTGTACGCTGGAAAATACAACGCCTTCATAGACGGCCCGCAGCATGGCGTTCCGATCATCGATGCCGGAAAGATTCAAAAACGCGCCCTTGGCACCGGGATGGGTGGCGCTGCCAAAAAGGTAGGGGACAAAAATAACATCAGAATCCTTGGGCTCGATGGACGCCACCGCTTCGTTGCAGCGCCGGTAAAGCTCCGCGGTGGAGAGCGCCGGCTGGTCCGGCCGGAGAAGGGTCCGCAGGAACCAGTTGAAGTTGCTGGCAGAGGTGGGGGTGGAATCCTCCATCAGGTAATATCCGGGCAAATAGCTCAGGGTGGCGGTATTTTCCTTGCGGTCGATATCATTGGGGGTGGAGTCGCTCAAAAATTCGTTGATGGACCAGGTGCCCGCGATCAGGCAAAGCTCATCCGGAGAAAGAACACCGCTGGCCAGGGCGTTTGCGTCAATGTCAAAGTATCCGGCGGCTACCGGGGTACCGGCGGCAAGGCCCGTAAGTGCGGCCGCGGCCTCGGTCACGTATCCACTGATCTGCGTGCTTTCCAGAATGGGAGGCATTTTTTCGTAGCAGTTATCAATGCCGAGGATGTGGAAAAGCCGTGGATCGAATTTCCGGGTGTCCAGGTTGACAAGGCAGCCGGAGGAGGCATCGGTGATCTCGCCGGCGATCTGACCTGTGAGCCGCAGACGGATAAAGTCCTTCATGGACAAAATCCAGCGGCTCCGCTCCAGGACCTCCGGGGCGTGATCCCGGAACCAGGGCAGCAGCGCCGCAGGCTGTGCGGACCAGGTGGTTTGGCGGGTATAGGGAAACAGAGCCCGGTCGATGCCCTCTGCCCGGAAACGGGCGCAGTATTCCGCGGCCCGGTCATCGGTCGAGACGATGGCGGGGTAAACGGCATGGCCCTGGGCATCCACGAAAACCAAGCCATTGCCATAGCCGGTCAGGCCTATGGCAGCGATCTCCGCTCCGGAAATGCCAGCCTTTGCAATGGCATCCCGGACCACGGCGACATTTGCCTGCCAAACCTGCTCCGGGTCCCGTTCGGTAAAGCCGGGAGCCGGAATGGACAGGGGCACCTGGGCGCTGGCAACGGCAATTTCGTTTCCGGTGTTGTCAAAAATGGCGCACTTGATATCGCTGCCGCCATTATCAATGCCAATCAGATATTTTGTCACAGCAGATACTCCTTTTTATTTTGTAAAACCGGGAGGGTCCGAGAATGGATCCTCCCGTTTCTTTTTTACAGGCTCTTACGGAAATTATGAACAACGTCCATGAATGCGCGGACCCGCTCTACGTCCACCCGCTCTTCAAAAATGCCGTCCTTTTTGAAGGTGGTGCCTACAACGGCGGCATCGGCGGTGGAGAGCTTCCGCTCAATGGTATTGATGCGGCAGCCGGTGTTGCACAGGACCACAACATCCGGGTTGGCCTGCTTCACGCTGGCGATCAGCGCATCGTCTACATCCTGGCCGGCGGCGTTGGCGCTGATGCAAAGACCGTCCGGATTCGCCTTGGCCATGGTGCTGCGGGCAATGTCGGACAGAGGACGGGTATCCAGGTTCCGGTCGGACTCCGGGTTGATGAAGTAGAGCATCATCAGGTCATCCAGGTGCAGTGCGGCCTTCCGGCGGAGCAGCTGGCTGAAATCGTTGTTGTACAGTCCGCCGTCACCTACGTACACGCCGCAGAAGGTGCCCCGGACAAACTGGGCCTTTACCGCAGCGGCCAGCTCCAGGCAGGCCAGACCGTCAGAAATGGCATCTACGCCATAGGGGACCTTGATCTCACTGCGCAGGCAGCCAATGACGTAGGCCATGGCGGCAGGGGTCACATAGTCCATGTGGCGCTGATAGGGAAGGGAGAATTCGTTGGAGAAGATGATCCCGTCTACGCCACCGTCCTGCAAGGCATGCAGGTCCGCACGGGCGTGGGCGACAACAGTCTCCATATCGGAGTCATATTTATACATGGGGTCGCCGGGCAGTGCATCCAGATGCAGCATGGCGATGATGGGTTTCTTGGTTCCAAAAAGTTCTTCTGTCCAAAGCATGGGGGACATCTCCTTAAAATTAATGATAGTAGATATGTTCGGGTATGGGGCTTTCGGTCAGCGGGCTTCGTCCAGCCGGTGCATGAGCTCTGCGGTGGCGGGGTACAGCGCATCGTAAATGGCCTGGTACTTTTTGTAGATCTCGTGATTTTCCGGGCTGGGGTGATAGGCCTTTCCGGGCTTAATGAAGTTCGTCAGCTTCTCAAAGTCTTCAAAGCCGGGATACCGGATGCCGGAGGCGGCCATCAGGGCGTCACCAAAGCTGGCACCGACAGTGATGGCGGGGGTGCTGATGTCCTTACCGGTCACATCGGCCACGATCTGCATCCACAGGTCGTTTTTTACACCGCCGCCGACGGCGAAGATCTGGTCGATGGGAACATCGTGGGACATCATGATCCGCAGCTGCTGGTTTACGGAGTAGGCAACACCCTCCAGAGCGCTGCGATACATATGGGCCCGGGTGTGGGCCAGGGTCAGGCCGAAGAGGATCCCCTTCGCCTGGGGGTCGTTGATGGGGGTACGTTCACCGGCCAGATAGGGCAGCGTGATCAGGCCGTCACTGCCGGGGGCGATCTGGTCTACACCGGCCATCATGGTCTGGTAGGCATCCGGGCCGCCCTCCTGCTCTACCTGCCTGGCGTCGGGGAACAGAGTGTCCCGATACCACTTGGTCAGAGAACCGGCAGTATTGGTGCCTGCGGAAATATCGCACAGCCCCGGAACGATGAATTCCTCACGCCACAACCGCTCGTCATCTACAAGGCCCTGGGTGCCCAAGATCATATAGATGGAGGAACCAAACTGGATCATCATTTTTCCGGGAGCCACAACACCGGTGCTGATGGCTTCGGCACCGGAATCATCCGTGCCGACAATAACGGGGGTACCAACGGCCAGGCCGGTGTCCCGGGCGGCCTCCTCCGTAACATAACCGGCCAGGTCGTTGGCTTCCTTGACCTCGGCCAGCTGATCGGGACGGCAGATGGGCTTGCAGGTTTCCGGGTTGGGGGTGCCGTTGTTGTGGTACAAGGGGTTAAAGCTGGCCAGACCCAGGAAACGGTCTACCGTATAGTTGCCGGTGAGCTTGGCGGCAATAAAGCTGGAGCCGGTCAGGAACTTATGGGCCTTGGCATACACCTCCGGCTCCTTGTTCTTGATCCATAGGATCTTAGGCATGACATCGCTGGAACAGAGAGGGCGGCCATACCATTTGCGGATCTGCTCGTCACCGTACAGCTCGGTCAGCTGTGCCATCCCATCGGTGGCCCGGGCATCGATACCGTACAGGATGGCTTTGCGCAGCGGGCGGCAGTGCTCGTCCACCGGCAGGCAGTCGGCGCCGAGAGCACTGGTACCCACGGCCTTCACATCCTTGGGGTCGACGCCGGTTTTTCCAGAAGTGCTTTTGTAATGATACACAGATCGCCCCACCAATCCTTGTCGGCATCGTGCTCGTAGTGGCCGGGAGCGGGATTTGTCATGGCATGCTCTGTGGAGTGCTCCGCGATCACATGGCCCTGATCATCGATCAGAACGCCCTTGCTGGAATTGGTCCCCGTGTCGATCCCCATGAAATACGCTTTTTTCATAGCTGTTACTATGCTCCTTTCGTTAAGTAGAATGGGTAGATAAGTTGCATGATTACTATACCATACTTTTCTGCTTTTTCAAGTACAAGTTTGAAAAAATACAAACAAAAATCAAGGCAACAAACAGAAGATGTTTGCTACAGAGGGCCGGATTCTAGGAAAATAGCCCTGAAATACTGAGCAGAATGCACAAAATATGGAGAATTTTTCTGTTGAAAACAGAGGAATAGACAAGTGTACGAAATTTACTCTTGGAATATACAAGTTGCGGTAATATAATACAGCAAACGAATCAATTTGAAAGAACTTATTGATTCGACGTCCGTTTATATATTGAAAGGAGAGAATACTATGTCAAAAGACACACAAACCCCCGTCGTCGTATCCGGCGAGCAGCACCTGATCCGTAGATTGGGCCTGATGAGCGCCATCGTCCTGGGTATCGGCACCACCGTAGGCTCCGGTATCTTCACCTCTGTCGGTAATGTTGCCGGCACGGCCGGTACTCCGCTGATGACCATTCTGGCTTTCCTCATCGGCGGCCTCATCATGATCCCCCAGAACCTGTGTTACACCGAACTGATGACAGCCTACCCCGAGGACGGCCTGTTCGTAGTATACTTCCGGGAAGCCGGTTGGAACTTCCTGTCCTTCTTTGGCGCCTGGTCCTGCTTCTGGGCCACCGACCCTGTAGGCATCGCCATTTCCGCCCTGACCGTAAGTAACTACCTGGCTTACTTCACCGGCTGGACCTCCACCACCATCAGCATCGTCGCCATCGCACTGATCGTCGGCTTCACGGCCCTGCACATGATCAAGATGGATGCCGGCGCCAAGTTCCAGAACGTGATCACCAGCATCAAGATCGTCCCCTTCATTGTCCTGGTCCTGATCGGCCTGTTCTGCGTCAAGAGCGCCAACTACGCCGCTCCCGCCGTGGAAGGCGTTTCCCCCGGACTCATGTCCCTGCTGCTGGGCATTGCCGCTACCACCTGGTCCTATGACGGCATGCAGACCTGCGGCACCATGGCCGGTGAGATCAAGAATCCCCACAGAAATCTGCCCATCGCCCTGATCGGCACCGTTATCTCCGTCACCCTGCTGTACACCCTGCTGTCCACCGCTTGTGTGGGCCTGTGCGATGTATCCATCCTGGCTGCTTCCGACGCTCCCGTTGCCACCGCCTTTGAGAACATCCCCCTGATCGGCAAGTCTGCCGGTACCATCGCTGCCGTTCTGGCCGTTGTGGTGGTTATGGGCTCCCTGTCTTCTCTGATCATGTTCCAGGCTCGTGTGGAATACAAGGCTGCCAACGACGGCTACTGGTGGAAGTCCTGGAGCAAGGTCCATCCCGTGTGGAAGACTCCCTACGTCTCCATGCTGTGGCAGAGCGGCTTCGCCATCGCCCTGGTCTTCGCTACCTCCCTGCAGACTCTGCTGGGTTACTTCACCCTGATCTGCCTGATCCGCAATGCCCTGACCTTCTGCACCTGGTTCAAGGTAAGACATAAGGACAACTATCACCCCACCTGGACCATGCCCGGCGGTGCCGTCATGACCATCCTGGCCATTGTCCCCACCCTGATCCTGGTCGTTACCACCTTCATCGATGCGCCTCTGTTCGGCACCATCGCTGCTGTCCTGGCCATCGGCTCCGCGATCCCCTTCTACTTCTACTTCAAGAAAGCCAATGCGGACATTATCGCTGCCGCGGAAGCTCGTCGCAACGGCATTGCACAGTAATTTATTGATCCCCATAAAAGAGATGCAACCGTTCTCGGCACGCACTTGACTTACCTGCACGACCCGGTTCCGTTGCACGGAGCTGGGTCATTTTGGTAAACCGGAGTATTTCCAACCTGATATATAGGAGGCAAAGCATTATGCAGACCAATCGTTTGACCAAAGAGGAGATTTTTCAGTGGTGCTCCATTCCCCGGGATGAGCTTCCGAAAATGGATGGGTTGAAAGCCAAAATCGCCTTATATCCGGAAAAACACGAAATGATGAAAGCATTGGGAAACCTGATGGCCGATGAGGTCATCGCCCACAACAAACAGGGCATCCCTACAAAATGGGTGCTCCCCGCAGGCCCCACCGAAGAGTACGATACCTTTATTGCCCGGGTCAACGCGGAAAGGATCAGTTTGAAAAATCTGTGGATCTTCCACATGGACGAATTCCTGGACTGGGAAGGCAGACCCCTGCCGGTAGCGGATACCTATGAGAGCCTGGAGGGGACCATGAACGCCTGCTTCTACGGCCGGATCGACGAGGAGCTCAACGTTCCCCTGGAACAGCGGATCTGGCCCAGGATTAACAATATAGATTATCCCGATGAGCTGTGCGAGAAGCTGGGCGGGATCGATACGGTTTGGGCCGGTATCGGCGCCACCGGACTGATCGCCTTTAACGAGGCTCCCCGCAGCTATTGCTATCGGGTAACGGAAGAGCAGTACGCCAACAGCAAAACCAGGATCGTGGACCTGAACGACGATTCCCTGGTGGCCATGGCACAGCGATCCTTCGGCTGCTGCCTGGATCGGATCCCGCCGAAGGCCATTACCATTGGCTTTAAGATCATGCTCTCCGCCAAACGCTTTATTTATATGGTAGGTACCGGCGTCTGGAAGCAGACCGTTTGCCGGATCCTGCTGTTCAGCGACCCCACGGTGGAATATCCGGTGACGCTGGTGCCCAAATATGTGCCGGACGTTACCCTGTATACCACCAACGAGACCCTGGACCATCCCATGGCCCATGATACGAAAGGTTGGTAAGTATGGCTGCAAAAGATGTGATCGTACTCAATAGCCACGGCGTTGGCCAATATGCCTACACAGACCATATGCCCAAATGGGGAGAGACCCTCAGCGTGAAAAACTGGCATGTGGCCGAGGACGGCGGCAAGGGTACCAATGTATCGGTGGCTCTGGGACGGCTGGGCATTCGTACCGCCTACATCGGCAAGGTGGGCAATGACCCCTGGGGAGACCTGGGCGAAAAATGGCTGGAGGACGCAGGCGTGGATGCGACCTATATGTACCGCACGGATGAGGTGTCCACCGGTACCGGCCTGATCCTTTTGGGCCCCGACGGACAGAATGCCATTATCGACGGGGACTCCTCCAGCGTCGCACTGAAAGAAGAGGAGGTCATTGCCGCGCTGGAGGACATGAAGGGCTCCAGGTATTTTGTATGCGGGCTGGAGGTGCCTATGCACATTGCGCTGGCCGGTGCCAGACACGCCAAAGCCCTGGGCATGATCACCGCCCTGAACCCCAGCCCCCTGCCGGAGACGCCAATGGGAAGACTGGACTATATCGACTACCTCTTTATCAACGAAGTGGAAGCCAGATACATCTGCGGAGAAGAGGAAAGCAAAAGAATCGATCCTGTGGCGCTTATGAAGGAAGTCCAGGAAAAATACGGGGTCCGGAATGTGGTGCTGACCCTGGGCTCTGAGGGCAGCGCGGCACTGGAAGGGGAGCACAGCTTTTTAGTACCCCCGGTCCGGGTGGACAAGGTGGTCAATACCGCCGGTGCCGGCGATGGCTTTATGGCGGCGGTGATCGCGAACCTGGTTTGGGGCAAGCCCCTGCAGGAGGCCATGACCTGGGCAAGCAAGTATGCGGCCCTTTCCGTAACCATCGACGGGACCATTCCCGCATACCGTCCCCTGGCAGAGGTGACCGCTTTCATCGAGAAACTGGGGTGAGTATGGACGGAAGGTACGCAATGCTGGAAGAGATCCGGGAGCAGAAGGAGCTGCTTCGGAAGCTCTACACCTCCCGGGAAAGCCTGACTGCGGAATTTACCCGGCTGCATTCCCGGCATCGGTTCAAGAAAATATATTTTATCGGAAACGGCTCCCCCTACTATGGGGGATACACCCTGTGCTTTGCGGCGGAAGCGTTGCTGCACGCCGAGGCGGAGGCCATCCCCTCGGGACTGTTTCACAATCACAAAACCTTTGATCCTGCGGGCATCCTTTCCCCGGAGCAGATCCTGCTGATCTGCCCGGCGGAATCCGGCCATTCCAAGGGGCAGGTAGACGCTGCCCGGCAGGCAAAAAAACTGGGCATCACCGTCATGTCCACCACCCTGAATCCTACGGGTGTTTTGGCTCGTACCTCGGATATTGTGCTGGCAAAGCCGGGGAAGCACGAGGTGGCGATGGCGGCGACCAAGGGACAGACCATGGCGCTGTATATGATCCTGCTGAATTTCCTGGAGGCCGGTCGGGCAGCCGGTATCCTGCCGGAGGCGGAATATAAAAAGTATATGCAGGCCATGGAGCAGGTCCCGGAGAATGTGGACAAGACCATAGACCGGACCCTTTCCTGGTTCTGGGAAAACAGAGAAAGAGTGGTAGGGGCGGAAAAATACTTCCTGCTGGGCTATGGGGCGAACTTTGGTACCGTTCAGGAGGCGGGTCTCAAGTTCTTTGAGTGCCATGGCAAGCCCACCCTGTCTTTGGAGCTGGAGGAATCGCTGCATGGGCCCCTGCGGGGGCTGGGGAAAAAGGACGTGGCCTTTTTCCTGGCCGCGGAGGACGGGCCGGAGAAGCAGCGCATGGAAAAGCTGGCTCAGGCCCTGGCGCCGCACTGCGAGAATCGGGTGCTGATCTGCAATGGGGACCTGAAGGGAGATACCCTGCCCATTGCCAGCGGCAATGTTGCCTACGTCAACACCATCGAGTACCTGGTGTGCCTGCAGGTCTTGGCCTTTGCCATTGCGGAGGATCTTGGGATCGATCTGAGCCTGCCGTTGGTAGCGGACCTGGACCCTGTGATGCTGCCGGCCTATGAGGATTGAGAGAATGGAACAAAAGGCATCACCGGTGGTGGTCGTTGTGGATATCGGCGGCTCCAAGTATATGCCTGGCTTTGTGGACGTTACGGGCAGGATCCTGGTCCAGGAGCGCCGGGAGTGGGTGCACAGGACCCAGGAGGACATATACGCCCAGATCGCCCGGTCCATTGAGGATATGCGTACCGCCCATCCGGAGCTATGGCAGCGGACGGCGGCAGGGGGACTGACCATCCCCGGCTTTGCCGATCCGGTTTCCGGGACCTGGGTGGAATCGGATTTCCTCCCCGTTAAGGAACTGGAAATTTGCGCTCTGCTGACCAAACGGTTTGGTATCCCCTTCTATTGCGACAATGACGGCAACGCCTGCGCCCTGGCAGAGCGGTATTTCGGAGGGGCCAGGGCCGGGGAGAACTTCCTGTATATGACGGTCAGCACGGGGATCGGCGGCGCGCCTTTCCTGAACGGCCGCCTGTATTACGGTGACTTTTGGCACGCCGGAGAGATTGGCCTGTTTGTTGCCGAGGAAAAGGGAAGATGGTCGGATACGGGCAGTATGCAGGGGGTGCTGGAAATGCATGCCTCCGGCCGGGGCCTGGCGGCCAATTTCCTGGAATACGGCGGCCGGGAAGAATACGAGGGAAAGAAGCCGGCCGGACCGGAGATCTCGCAGCTTGCCCGGCAGGGGGATCCGCCGGCCCTGCTGGCGCTGAAAAACGAGGGCATCTATTTGGGAAGGGCCATTGCCAATGCCTGCGCCCTGGCGGATTTTCAAAAGGTGATCTTAGGCGGTGGGATCAGCCTGCTGTTCGACCAGTATCGGGCCCCTTTGCTGGCAGAGTTCCGGCGAATATGGCCGGAGCGGAGGGTGGACATCGAGGCAACGACCTTTGGCTATACCGGTGCCTTCCTGGGTGCGGCTGCGGTGGCGCTGCGGGGGATGGAGACAAAGGGTAGCCTCCCGGGACCGGAAAGGTCCACCATAACCATCCATGTGGGGAAGAAGATCCGGGGAAGCCGAGCGCTCAGCGGCGTGGCTTGTCCCTCCGGTAAGGCAGACTGGGGCGGATACCTGGTAAGTGCATCCCTTACGGATGCGGGTAAAAAGCTGAACGAATTGGCATCCTTGGTCAACCGGCAGGAATGCCTGGTTTATCCCGGGGAAAAGGAGCAGGCCCTTTTGGGCATGTTTGGCCATTCCGTCGGAAAATCGGCAGCGGCAGCGGCCATGCTGCTGGATCCCGGAGGCTTCCGGATCCAGGGGGCGGTGGCGCAAAACAGCTATTTTCAGCAGGGCTTTTTGCGGGCCTTGACGGCGGAGACTTATTACCGGGGAAACTTTCCCTTTGAGATCACGTTTGCCGGAGAAGAATGAAAGAAGCCTGCAAAGTCCAATTGACACAAAAAATCACAGCCAAAGTACATTCCCGGCAGCAGACGCAGATCCGCTTCTCTCAATGAAAGGAAGCCGGCGGCGCGCTTGCTTGCCGGTTGATCAAAAGCAAAATTACAAACAACAGGAGGAATCAACATGGGACACTTTATTACAGGCGTTGTGGATGAGATCCTGACTCCGTTCAACGAGGATGGCTCCATCAACTATCAGCAGGTCGAGGAACTGATCCGCTGGCATATGTCCAAGGGAATCCAGAATTTCTTTATCAACGGGCTGGGCGCGGAAAGCCAGGCCCTGACCAATGAGGAGAAGCTGAAGCTTCTGAAGACCATTTACGGAGTTACCCAGGGAAAGGCCAAGATCATGGCCTGCTCCTTTGAAAATACGGTGGAGCTCAATAAGGAGCTGCTGGATCTTTACGAGGAGACCGGTCTGGCCGACTGCTACTGCATTACCGCACCTCCCTTCTTCCGTCATACCCAGAAGGCGCTGTACGACTATGCGGCAGAGCTCATCGACTACGTGAAGAAGCCGGTCTATATCTACAACTGCGCCCAGATGGGTACGCTGTTTGCCCCGGATACCCTGGCAAAGCTAGTGCAGGAGCACCCGAATCTGCGGGGCTTTAAGGATGCTTCCGTGGACATTCTGAATTTCATCCAGTGCACGCTGCGCATCGACCCGGAGAACTTTGACTTCCTGGGCGGCTGCGACGGCCTGGACGGCGTTATGATGCTGCTGGGTGCCGTAGGCTGCGTGTCCTTTATGGCAGTTCCCTTCCCCAGAGAGATGATGGATATTGTGGAAGCGGGCCTTGCCGGGGACGCGAAAAAGTGCATGGAGGCCCAGCACAAGGTCCTGCGGATCCGGAATCTGTGCAAACAGGCCCCCTTCAATGCGGCCTGGATGTATGCCATGAAATACGGCGGAGGCCCCACCGGCATGCACTCCCGTATGCCCAAGGACCAGGACTATGTGCCGGACAGCCTGAAGCAGCAGCTGGACGATCTGGCCAGAGAGATGGGCTACGAATTCTAAAAACCACAGCTTTCCCTCCCGGAGCGCTGCGGGAGGGAAAGCGAAAAATAAGGAAAGGGGAACCATCCGATGGAGTTCACAAAAATCAATTTCAGGCCACATTTCTTTACGGACCGTCCTGTAGAGCTTCTGTGTGACGGTGCCTTGAAAGCCACTGCTTTCCGCTATGAAACCGGTGTCGCCGGGTTGAAGATCCAGAATCAGCACTGCAGCATGGTGGTTCTGCCCTACATGGGGCAGCAGATCTGGTTTACAGAGTTCTATGGGAAGCAGTTGACGCAGAAATCTATTTTTGATATGCCCCAGGCGACCACAAAGTTTGGGGACAACTATGGGGGCTTCCTGCTCCACTGCGGGTTGACCAATATCAATTGCGCCGGAGAGGGGGAGGACTACCCGCTGCATGGGGAGCTGCCCTTTGCCAATTACCAGCAGACCTATGCCGGTATTGGCCGGGATGAAAAAGGAAAGTATCTGGCCGTGGGCGGGACCTATGTGTATCGCAACAGCCAGGAATATCACTACGCCTACAGTCCGGAGCTGCGCCTGTACGACGACAGTTCCATGGTGGAAATGCACATCGACATTCACAACCGCCGGGGAAGCCCCTTGGATTATATGTTTATGTGCCACATGAACTGGCTGGCGGTGGATAGCTCCAGGCTGGTGTACAGTGTGCCAAAGGATGCCGGGCATATCCGGGTGGACCCCACAGAGCTGGGAGGCGATTCTCCAAGAGCGGTAAAAATCCGGGAATATGGCCGGAAGCTGCTGGAGGATCCCACCATTGCGGATGTTCTGGATTCTAAGACTCAGTGCTACGATCCGGAAATGTGCATCAATATGACCTATAAGGCAGATGAGACCGGCTGGGCCCATGCCATGCAGGTCATGCCGGAGGGAGATGCCTGCTATGTAGGGTTCCGGGCCAAGGAACTGCCCTATGCCCTGCGGTGGTTCTGCCGCACCGGCGATGAGGACGGTGTGGGCATTGCTCTGCCTACCACCGGCACGAACCGCTCCACTGCCTATCAGCGGGCCCACCATCTGTACAATACCCTGGCCCCCAACGCTCACGAAAGCCTGCGCTTCAACTTCGGCTACTTGAAGAAGGACCAGGCTGCCGAGATGGAGAAACACATCGATCGGATCCTGGACCATAACGCATAAGGATCCCAACAGCAATCGAAACGGAGGAACTGAAAATGTCTATGAAAATTGCCCTTTTTACCGCTGGCTTTTCCAACTATCCCATTGAGCGGGCTTTTCAGGCGGCCGCGAAAAATGGCTATGACGGTATCGAGATCGGCGGCTTCCGGCCCCATGCCTACGCGCCGGACCTGGCTCGGGGCGGGGCGGAAAAGATCCGGGGCCTGTCCGAAAAATACGGCCTGCCCATTGTAAGCTACGCCCCCGAAAATACCGGTTCTCCCTACAGCCTGGTGTTTGAGGATGATGAAATGAACCGGGAAAGCCTGGAATACTTCAAGCTGACCCTGGATATGGCCAAGGCCATCGGCTCGGAGTACTGTATGTTTGCCTGCAACCATCCGGGCTACGGCAGAAAGCGGGAGGATGTACAGAAGCGGTTCATCGATAATATGAAGGTGCTGACGGAGCACGCCGAAAAGATCGGGCAGACCATCATCCTGGAGCCGGTAACGCCCTACGAAGGGACCATCATCGTATCCTCGGATGATGTGCGCTGGGCGCTGGACCAGATCGATTCCCCCCGTTTCAAATGTATGCTGGATGTGGCGGCGCCCTATACCTATGGGGAACCTATGAGCAGCTATTTTGAAAAAATGGGCAAGGACTGCAAGCACATCCACTTTATCGACTGCGAGAAAACCAGCGAGGATCACCTGATCCCCGGTGACGGGGAACTGGATTTCCCCAGAATGATCAAGTATTTAAAGGAGATCGGATACGACGGCTATCTTTCCCTGGAGCTGTTCAGCCGGTACGCAACGGAGCCGGACTTTGCTGCGGCCCGGGGCTATCAGGTCATTCGCGGACTGTTGGATGAAAATTAAGGAGGGAGACCATTATGGGAAAATACGGACCGATCGATGTGATCGTACTCAATAGCCACGGAGTAGGACAGGTTTGCCATATCAAGCGTTTCCCCCGCCGGGGTGAGACCCTGGAGGCGACAAACTGGCACGTAGAAGAGGACGGCGGAAAGGGCGCCACGGTTTCCGTCGCTTTGGGCCGACTGGGCATTAAGGCAGGCTACATTGGCAAGGTCGGCTACGACCCCTGGGGGGACATGGGTGACCAGTGGATGACCGATTCCGGCGTGGATACGACTTATATGTACCGGGATCACTCCGTGTCCACCGGTACAGGCCTGATCCTCATCGAAGAGGACAGCACCAATACCATCGTTGACGGCGACAGCGCCTGCAAGGCACTGACCTGGCAGGAGACCCATGACGCCATTGAGGCCATGAAGGAAGCCAAGGTGTTTATCACCGGCTTTGGAATGCCCTTCCGGAAAGCGCTGGATGGCGCCAAGATCGCCAAGGAAGAGTACAATATGACGACCCTGTGTAACGTCAGCCCCCTTCCCAGCGAAGAAATGGGAGACCTGAGCTACCTGGACTATATGGTGCTGAATGACATTGAAGCATTTGCCCTGTGCGGTCTGGAAGAAAACGCGGATGTGCCCTATCTGGATGTTTTGAAGCAGCTGCAGGAGAAATACCACTGCAAGGGGGTCGTTATGACCTGCAACTCCAAGGGCAGCGCCATTCTGGATGGCGATACATACTGGGAGGTGGCGCCTACGCCCGTAAAGGCGGTAGATACCATCGGCGCAGGAGACGGCTACCTGGCTGCGGTGGCAGCCTGCCTGGTATGGGGCATGGATATGAAAGAGGCGACCCAGTGGGCCAGCAAATACGCGGCCTACAAGGTCACAAGACAGGGAAGCATGACCAGAAAGCCGGGCTGCGGATATCCGGAAAAGAAGGAAGTAGACGCGTTTATGGCATCCCTGCAGCAGTAAAAGGAACATAGAGCTAAAAACCGGGGCTGTTGCAAAATCTGTTTTGCAACAGCCCCAATTCGGTTACTTTTCGGGAAGGAAGGTCCGCAGGTAGTCGGTGGATTTGGCGATGGAGCTATGGGGATTCTCCCAATAGATGCTGTCGTTGATCTCCAGATCGATGCAGCCTTTGTAGTTGTATTTTTCCAGGGTCCGGATATAGCCCTCCAGCTTTTCTCGGCCGTAGGTCCCTTCCCCTAAGATCTCGTGGTGGCTATCGGAATAATGGACCCATTCGATCCTGTCTCCGAAGGTTTTGCAATAGGTTTCCAGATCCTCTCCGGCGACCTCCATGGCCACCAGGTCCACGCAAACCGTCAGATTTGGAGAATCCACCTGCTTCAGGATGTGGGCGATCTCCGGAAGTGTGGTACACAGATTGCTTTCGTAGGGCTGCAGCTGCTCCAGGACCAGGCGAATGCCCATCCGCTCGGCTGTATCGCACAGGGTACGGTAGCTGTCGATGATCCGGGCCATTCCGTCCTTGGGGTCCAGGTCCCGGCTGTGGCAGCCAGTGTTCAGGAATACCCGGTTTGTACCGAAGGCCAGGGCGTCCTCCATGGCGTACTTGATGTAATCGATGGTGCGGCTGCGCAGAGCGAGATCCGGGGAGCTGTAGCTCATGGGATAGCCCAGGGTCTCCGGCGTGTAGATCACGACCTGCATACCCCGGTCTTCCATTTTCCGACGCATTTGCCTGATCTTTTGGCTGGCTTCTCCGGAGGAAACGTAGTCCAGCCGACAATAATGTGGTGCGCCGCCCCACAGATCCACATTGTGGATACCGCACTTTTGAATGGAATCCAGGTAATAATCGAAGGTGTACTGAACGTACTGGACGCTCATGACAGCAACATCCTTCATGGTGATACGGGACATATGATCTCCTCCTTATTTTTTACGCCGCGATGGGCGAAATGGAAAGAATTACAGCTCGGAATAGACGGCCTTTCCACCGACAAGGGTCAGATCGACCTTCAACTCCCGGGCGTTTTCCACGGGGGTCGTGAAAAGATTTCCGGACAGCACCGCAATATCGGCCAGCTTTCCGGGGGTCAGGGTGCCGCGGCTGGTTTCACAGCCCAGATTATAGGCGCCGCCATAGGTCCAGACTGTCAGCAGCTCCTTGGTGGTAAGCGTATTTTGGGTCTGGAAGGCCTGCCCGCCCTCGGGGAAATAGCCGCCGACGGCGTAGTATACGGAGGCGGGAATATCATCGATCAGCAGGGGCAGGTCGGTACCGCAGCTGAGCGGCACACCGGCATCCGCCATTTTCCGGCGGTTCCAATAGTACCTGCCCCGTTCCATGCCGATCTTTTCATCGATCATAGCCAGCTTTCCGGCCCGGTCGGCAATGGATTGGATCTGGGGGTATATTTCAGCGACAACACCCATTGCGCCCATTCGCTCCAGATCCTTGGGATCGGAGAATTCCAGGTCGGTAATGGCATGGCGCAGGACCATCCTGCCCTTCGGATCCCGGCGGCAGGTTTCGTAGATGTCCAACACCTTGCAGATGGCGGCGTCTCCCTGGGCATGGAGAGAGAAGCGGAAGCCTTCGGCATCGGCGGCCCGGGCATCCCGGCCCAGCTTTTCCCAGTCGATCTTCTGGGCGCAGCAGGTATCCGCACACCGGTAGGGCTGCTTCAAATCGGCGCAAAGCTGGCTTACGGAGCCGTCGGTCATCTGGTTATAGCCGGAAAAGTGGACAAAGCTGCCCTGGAATTTTTTCCGCATTGCCTTGCCGTAGTCCAGATCCATGGGCTTGTCAACGGGCTGGCTCATAAAGTCTACCCGCAGGGTCAGGCCATCCGTGGTCTCCAGCTCCGCAAGAATGTCGGTAAATCCATCGAACCGGTCATAGCCCATTTCTTTGATGGAGGTCACGCCCCGGCTGTTCATCAGGCGCATGTAGTTTTTGAATGCGGGGACGATGAAATCCCGGTCCCCAAGGATCTGTGGAAGCAGGCGGACATAGCTTTCCGGCCAGCAGGTCTCCGGTGTAAAATGGTAGGCCTTCCGGGCGGCGGCGTTCATCCAGCAGGTCTCACAGCCCGTGGCAAAGAGAACAACGGGACGGTCACCAAAGAGGGCTTCCAGCGAGTCACTGGCGGGGATGACGCTGGGCTCCCAGCCATGGCACAGAATCGGCTTTTCCGGGGGCAGGGGCGCGGCATAGGCCTGCACACGGTCCAGAAGCTCTGCTTCGGAGGTACATTCCTGAAGGTCCGCACCTACAAAGCCAACGCTATAGCCGGTAAAGAAGCAGTGGACATCCGTAAAGCCGGGGCACAGGGTCCGATCTCCCAAATTACAAATTTCCGTACCGGGGCCGAGCAGCTCTGACTTCGGGCTGCCATGGCCAACGGCCAGGATCCGGTCGCCCTTCAGGGCAACATATCCGGAAAAGGGATCCTCCCCCTCGGCGGTAAAAATACAATCGGATGTAAAAATTCGATCGGCATACTTGCTCATGATCAGTCACTCCTATTTTGATTTGTCATCAGATGAAGGCCTGATGAAAGGTGCCGTGCGGTCTGCCGGGATCGCACGGCACGGTCGATGCCATCAGGAGCAACGGTGTTCTTCACGGCTCCGGCGCAGTGCTGCACACGCTGTACCGGAGCAATTTCAATATAGCATGTTTCTTTTTGAGGCGCAAGCGCCGGCAGGCATTTTCGTTTGATGCCACAATTGGCACCGGGACAGTTTGCATGTTTTTTCCAGAGCGGTTGAAAAGACCTGAAAAAATGAACCACTTTTCCAAAATGATACATTGGTATAGAATATAAAATAAAAGCATACCACTTTAATTATCAATTGTTTTAAATATAATAATTTTTTATAAAACAGGACGTGAGACAGCAACGAAAAAATTTGAAATAATCAAACAAGATGTATGAAAAAGTGAGGGATAAAACCCAGTACATGTGTAATTCACAAAAAAATAAATGTATTTTGGTGTAAACGCAAATTGAAATTGGTTTGGAAAATCCATATACTTGTATCGACCTGCGGGGAAGAAATTCCCCCAACAAACAAAGAATGGAGTTGAGTGCATGAAAGCTGCAATGATCGGTGACAACTGCATCGATGTGTACGTTCGGATCAACGGAGAGGTCGTAAACCGCCGCTATCCCACGGGCAACTGTGTAGATACCGGTGTGAACCTGCAAAAGCTTGGGATCCCTACCGCGATCATCAGTACGACGGGCTCGGATGAGGACGGCAAGTGGATGATGGATACATTGACCGCGGAAGGGCTGGACGTAAGCCACCTGAAAGTAGGGCAGGGACAGACCGCCATTACCTACATGGATATGAACGGTACCGACCGGGTGCATGGAGAGTATATCGAAGGGGTTTTGGAGCACATTGTCTTTGATGAAGAGGACATTGCCTTTGCTGCCGGCCACGACCTGGTGCATACGGCCCTTTGGGGAATGGCAGAAAATGCCCTGCCGAAGATCAAGGCTGCCGGCTGCAAGGCCATCAGCTTCGACTATGCGGACAGACTGGACCATCCACTGGTGGAAAGCACGCTGCCCTACGTGGACTATGGCTTCTATTCCTATCACAAGGAGCGGGATGCCTTCATCGAGGGCTTTTTGAAGGATAAGGTAGACCGGGGGATGAAGATCGCAGTAGCGACCTTTGGGGAAAAAGGAAGTCTTGCCTATGACGGCAGGGAATTTACCTCCTTTGGGATCTATCCGGCTCCCAATGTTGTGAATACGGTAGGAGCCGGTGACAGCTTTATTGCCGGTTTCCTCTTTGGCGTGCTGAACGGTTTGCCTGTAGAGGAGTGCCTGCGCAAGGGGGCAGAGGTTTCCGCACAGGTGGTGCAGGTGTTTGAGCCCTGGGTCAAGGGATGAGAGGTGGCATCCATGAGAATCGACATCCATGTACATCCTGCCTTTTATGATCCCATCAACCAGGACCCCCGGCGGGAAGAGCTGCGCCATGCCCAGCTGGACATTCACAAGAACGGAACCGCGTCTCTGGAACATATTTTTAATCAGATGCGCTGCGCAAATTTGGATAAGATGTGCCTGCTGCCCCAGGATTATTCGGCCGGCGTCGGCTGCCTGGTGGAAAATCAGGAGATCCGAAAGCTGGTAGATCTGGCACCAGATAAATTTATCGGATTTGCCTCCGTAGATCCCAGAGACCCTGCTGCCTGCGAAAAGCTGGAGGATGCCTTCACGGGGCTGAAGCTAAAGGGATTGCACCTGCACCCCGGCCGCCAGCATATCATGCCTTCCGATCCGCGGATGGAGCCCATCTACGAGATCTGTGAAAAGCACGATAAGCCGATCCTGTTCCATGCGGGGCTGAGCTGGGAGCCGGATACGCTGACCGCTTATTGCCAGCCCATCGCCTTTGAACCGGTGGCGGCCAGGCATCCCAAGCTGCGGATCTGCCTTGCCCAGTTCGGCTGGCCCTGGGTAAGGGAGACGGCGATGCTGATGGTCAAGTACCCCAATGTGTATACGGATACCGGCGCATTGTACTTTGACAACGCCAAGGAGTTTTACACGCAGATGCTGACCAAGGATATTCCCATTACCTGGATCGACCGGAGCCTGCGGCACCAGGTCATGTTCGGCTCCAACAATCCCCGCTTCGAGCAGATCCGCATGGCCCAGGCAATTTCGGAGCTGGGCTTCCGGGACAGCACACTGGAGCTGATCATGGGCCGGAATGCCATAGATTTTCTTGGCGGCTTGGAATAGGGAGGAAGCATATGTTTGTAAAGCCTATTCATATCCAGACGGATAAATATATCGAATTCTATGTGATCACCGAGCAGGTGGAGCGGATCGTTGCGGAAAGCGGGATCCAAAACGGAATGGTCACGGTTTTGACCAAGCATACGACCACCGGGATCACCGTCAACGAGGCGCTGGAGTGCCTGGAAAGTGACATGATGAACGCCCTTGCGCTGTTTGCGCCGGAGGACCGGCCCTATAGCCACGCCAGAATGCTGCGGGACTACGGCTCCACTGCCGGAAATCCCACCGGCCACCTGAAGGCCATGCTGACAGGAAACCACTGCCATTTTCTGATCCAGGATGGTGCGCTGTGCAAGGGCGGCGCGCAGGACGTTTATTTCTGCGAATTTGATGGCCCTGCCTCCAGAAATATTCTGGTCGTGGTAGAGGGACAATAAAAAAGTTATAGCGCGATACACGGACCGCGTTATGATAGATCACCACAGGAAACAAGGTGTTTTTCACAGGCATTTAAGGCTATGGCTGCGGACTGCACAACCGCAGTACAAGGAATCGACTTTGAAAGGACAAAGGTCCTGTTGGAAGTCGGAGGAAAAGAAAGAAATCGTTTATGTCTGAAAAAGAAAACAAAGATCTTGGCCGGAAGCTGGGGCTGGGCGCCGTTCTGGCTCTGGGCGTAGGTACCACGGTCGGCTCCGGTATTTTCTCCTCCCTGTCTGAGGTGGCCGGTGCTGCCGGTAGCGCTCTGTTCTTGGTGCTGTCGTTTGTAATTGGCGGTTTGCTTCAGATCCCCGCAAACTTCTGCTATGCAGAGCTGGCATCTGCCTATCCGGAGGATGGCGGCCAGTACGTTTATTTCCGGGAAGCCGGTTCCCGGCCTCTGGCGTTTTTGTGCGGATGGATCAGCTTCTGGGCTACGGATCCCCCTTCCATTTCCATTATGGCGCTGGCCATTGTCAACTACCTGGCATTCTTTATTCCAATCCATGGCCTGATCCTGAAGCTGATCGCGGTGGCGTTTGTACTGATCTTTATGTTCGTGCACCTGCGGTCTGTGGAAGGCGGCGGAAAGTTCCAAACGATCATTACCGCTTTGAAGATCCTGCCCTTTGTACTGATCATCGGTATCGGTATCTTCTTCATTAAGGGCGACCAGTTTATGTCCTCCGCACCTCTGACAGGCTTTGCCGGTGCCGGTACCATCACCGCTTTGCTGGCCGGTGTTTCCGCAACGACCTGGTCCTTTGACGGCATGGGTGCCGCCTGCTATATGTCCGGCGAGATCAAGAATCCCCAGAAGAACCTGCCCCGGGGCCTGATTTTGACCGCCTTCATCGTGCTGGCCCTGTATGCGGGCCTGACCTCCGTTGCTTCCGGCCTGCTGACTGTTGACGAGCTGGCAGCTTCCGATGCCCCCATTGCACTGCTGGCCTCCAAGATCCCCTTTATTGGCAACTATGCCGGTACGGTCGTAGCGATCATGGCGATCATCGTGGTGATCGGTTCTCTGTCCAGCTGCATCATGTTCCAGCCCCGGATCGAGTATGCCATGGCGAAGGACGGTTTGTTCTTCAAGTCCTTTGCAAAGGTCCATCCCAAGTACGAGACTCCCTATTTCTCCATCATCGTGCAGTGCGCCGTAGCCATTGTGCTGATCTTTGCCACCAGCCTTTCTGACCTGCTGGGCTACTTCACCCTGGTGGCTTTGATGAAGAATTTCCTGACCTTCGGTACCATCTTTGTCCTGCGGAAGAAGGAAGGCTACAACCCCATGTACCGGATGCCCCTTGGCCCGGTACTGCCCCTGATCGCCATGGTCAGACCGGCACCCTGATCGTTTCTACCTTTGTCTGGGCGCCTGTTGCCGGCTTGGCCTGCGCGCTTGTAGCCGTTGGCACCGGCCTGCCTGTTTACTACATGTGGGAAAAGCGGAACAAAAAGGCTGCGGCTTGATTTGCCCTTGAATGTATAACAAAAAGCCCCTAAAATGGCTGTACAGTTACTATCGGCTATCCCGAAAGGAGAAAGGGTTTATGGAGAAAATGGACCGTGTGCGTCACCGTCAGGATGCCATGGAGCTGATCGAATGCTACCTGCAGAAAAACGACGTCCAGCCCAATGGCAAGCTGCCTGCGGAGCGGGAAATGTGCGAAATGTGGGGCGTAAACCGGAGCACCTTGCGGGCGGCCATCCGCCAATTGACTGAAATGGGGAAACTGTACAGCCTGAAAGGCTCCGGGACCTACGTGGCCCCGCCGAAGCTGGAACGGAATCTGCAGGACGTGAAGTCTACGACCGAGTCCGTCCGCAGCTCCGGCCGCCAGCTGCGGACCCGGGTACTGGAATCCGAGGTGATCCTGGCAGACCAATACATTTCCGAAAAGCTGCAGGTCCCCCAGGATACAAAGGTCCTGTTTATGCGCCGCCTGCGGATCATGGACGGTGTGCCCTATACGATTGAAACGAATTATGTAAACTTGAGCTTGTGCCCTCAGATCGTGGATCACGACTTTAACAACGAATCCCTTTACAGGGCTTTGAGCTACTACCAGATTTACGTAGCCCAGGGACAGGAGTCCGTTGGGATCACCTATGCTACGGAAACGGAGGCGCGGACGCTGCAGGTGGAGGAGGGCGGAGCACTGTTCTTTTTCACAGGGATCGTGCGGGATCAAAAAGGTACCAGTGTGGAGTTTTTTAAATCGGTGGCACGACCGGATAAGGTGCGTTTTTCCAGCATTCTGCGTACCGCACCTGTAAAATTGGAAAGGAGCGAAAAGGAATGAAGCTTGCCGCGGTAGGAAGCAACTGCGTGGATTACTACAGCAATCTCGAAAACGGAAAGGGATATCCCGGCGGGGGCCCGGTGAATATGGCGGTATATACCATCCGCCTGGGAGGGAAGGCCTCCTATATCGGCCCCGTAGGAGATGACCGATACGGAAAGATCATGGTGGATGCCATTACGGACAAGGGACTGGACGTGTCCCATCTGCATGTAAAACCGGGAAAAACCGCGGTGACCCAGGTGGAGCTCATCGATGGAGAGCGGGTCTTTGGGGACTATGACGAAGGAGTCCTGGCAGATTACACCCTGTCGGAAGAGGACATGGATTTTATCGCGGAACATGATGCGGTGGTCTGTGACCTTTGGGGCAAGGTAGAGGGCCAGTTCCGGGATCTGAAGGCCCGGGGCGTGATTACGGCCTTCGACTGCGCCACGAGACCCGAAGACCCGGCCAGCCAGACGGCGATGCCCTATACGGACTATCTGTTTTTCTCCAGCGATGACGGAGATACGCCTGCCCTGCGGGAGCAGATGCATACTTATCAGGCGAAGGGCCCCAAAATGGTGATCGCTATGCTGGGAGAGCGGGGCAGCCTTTGCTTTGACGGCAAGGCCTTCTATGAGTATGGGATCGTACCCTGCGATGCTCTGGTGGACAGCATGGGGGCCGGAGATAGTTATATCGCCGGATTCCTATGCGGGATCGTAGATGGCCTGACCATTGAAGAAGCGATGCACAAGGGTGCGGCCAACGCCACAGAAACGCTGAAATACTTCGGCGCCTGGTAAAATTTGTTGGAGGGCAGTCACATGGATCGGGAAAATAGTCTTACTCCGCTGTATATGCAGCTGCGGGAGATCATCCGTTACAAAATTGAATCCGGGGAATACGCGCCTTGTATGGTGCTGCCATCGGAAAATGATATGGTAGATGAATACGCGGTGACCAGACAGACGGTGCGCAACGCCGTAGACACCTTGATCCAGGAGGGCCTGCTGCGACGGGTGCCGGGGAAGGGCGTTTACGTTGTCGCCGGGGCCCTGGACCGGGACCTGGAGGTCCTGCAGGGCTTTACCCAGACCATGCTGGACAGAAATGTGACGCCCTCCATTCGGGTGCTGAAGCGGCAGATCCGTTCCGCGGGAGAAAAATACGCCATGATGTTCGGGATCCGGCCGGAGGACGAGATATTTTATATCAAAAGAATGTGCTACGGAAATGAGGAACCGGTGTCTTTGGAGGAGATTTTTGTTCCCAAAAACCTGGTGCCCAAAATTGCCGGGATCGACCTGTCGGTCTTTTCTTTGTATGAGGTGTACGAGCTCTACGGCATCCATCTGGAATCTGCCCGCCAGACGCTGGACCTGGTCCATTTGGAGCAGAATGACGCGAACCTCTTGGAAATATCGACCCAGACACCGGTCATGCTGTTTGAATGCACCAGTTACGACGATATGGGACGCATCATAGAGTTCAGCCGAAGCTACACCCGGGGAGACAAGGGACGGTTTACTGTGCATTTTCATCGATAAGGAGAAATCATGGGATTATTTACTGGGGATTTTTATTCCAAAAATCTGAAAATGACCACCGGGCTGCGGGTGATCTTTCCGGAGCTGTCCAACGATGTGACGCCGCTCTTTACCGGGACGCCGAAGGTTTTGTACCTGCTCCACGGCCTTTCCGGAAACAGCGGCGAGTGGACCCGATTTTCGAAAATCGAATATTACGCAAAGAAGTTTAATTTTATCATCATTATGCTGGAGGTCCAGCGGAGCTTCTACTGCGATACCCAAACCGGGGAAAACTATTTCCGGTACATCGCGGACGAATTGCCCCAGATTTGCCGACGCTGGTTCCAGCTGGGCCAGGAGAAAGCCTACATTGCGGGAGAAAGCATGGGAGGCTATGGTGCGGCGCTGGTGGGGCTGCGGCGTATGGAACGTTTTGCCGGGATCGCTTGCCTGTCCGGGGTACTGGATATTCAGGCCTTTGCCGCCCGGGTGATGAATGGGGAATGGCCGGATATGGCCCCGGGAGAGATCCGGAGGCTGTTTGGCCCCGAAGGCCCCGCTCAGGAATACGATGTGATCACTCTGGGCAAGCAGGCGGCCTGTGACCCCGGACGTCCCAAGCTGATCCAGCTGTGCGGTACGGAGGATTTCCTGTATGAGGACAACCAGAAATTTCGCCGGACCCTGGAGGCCGCAAATTACGGCCATACCTACTTAGAGGCGCCCGGAGACCATGAATGGCCCTATTGGGACAAGGCGATCCAATATGCCCTGCAATTTTTCTGTGGGCTGGATCCCGAAACGACCCCTATTTTCTGACGACTACAAAAAAGAAAGGATGTATCCATATGAACTATGAACCCAAAGCCTGGGCAGAGACGGAAGGCCCCTGCCTGCGGAACCTGGACGAGCAGGGAGATATCGATAGCGTCAACGGCGCGCTGGCACTGCGTCCCCAGATCGAAAAGATCGTAGATGCCATCTGGGAAGAGGGCTTTGACAATATCTTTTACATCGGCATCGGCGGGACTTATGCTTCCGCAATGCAGGCAGAGGTATATCTGCGGGGGCAGTCTGCGCTGCCGGTATTCGTGGAAAATGCGGCAGAATATCTGACCACCGGCAACAAACGTCTGACAAACCGGTCGGTGGTGATCTATTCCTCCGTTTCCGGAAATACCAAGGAAATGGTACAGCTGGTAGACAAGGTGAAAGCCATTGGCGCAAAGGTATTTGCCTTTATCGATACTCCGGGCTCTACGCTGACCGAAGCGGGAAAGTGGGACTACCTGGTCCTTTATCCCAAGAACGAGCAGCTGAAATTCTACATGGTCGCCAACTATCTGATGTACAAGAACGGAGAATTCCCGGATTATGACCGCTATAATCAGGAAATGGAAGCCCATCTGGCCCTGGACCTGGTAAATATCGAAAAGATCTCCGATGCCTGGGCTTATGATTACGCCAAGAAGAAAGTCGCTTTTCTGAAAGAGCATAAGGACCTGCCCCATTACTTTGTGGGCGCCGGAAACCAGTGGGGCGCCACCTATTCCTACGCCATGTGCTACTGGGAAGAGCAGATGTGGATCCGCACCAAGTCCATTACCTGCTCCGAGTTCTTCCACGGTATGCAGGAGATCCTGGTGGCCGATACCCCTGTGACCCTCTTTATGGGGGAGGATGCCCAGCGGCCTCTCGCCGAGCGTGTGGCCCGGTTCCTGCCGAAGGTTTGCGCCAACTATACCATTCTGGATACAAAAGAACTGCCTATGGAAGGCATCAGCACGGAGTTCCGTGCCTCCCTGTCCCACCTGATGATGCACGCCGTCAACAATCGGGTGGACGCGTACATGGAGCTGTTCCTGCGCCATCCCCTGTCCATCCGCCGTTACTACCGTCAGTTTGACTATTAAGATGCAAAACAGCAGGCCCGAAAATCAGGCCTGCTGTTTCTGTTCCGCAAGATTCCTGCCATAAATGTTGGGGTCAGGCGTAGGCCTGACCCCAACATTTTCGTCAAAAAAAAGGGAGCTTCCCCAGAGCAGAAATGTTGCTCTGGGGAAAGTTTTTGGCGGCTTGAAGCCAAAGAAAGGGGCTGTTAAATAACCCCAAAAGGAAATCGCAGACTCTTTCCCGAAATGGAAAGGGTCTGCTTTTTCTTACCCATCAAGGCTGTGGATAACTTTTCTCTCAAAAATGTGTACACCAACCACAACCGGAGAAAATTTGTTTTTCTTCGGCATTTTTTGAGGGTATTCAGCCAGCAGCCTTGGCCGGATTGGCCTTTGCTAATTTACTCAAATGGTACTTGTGCAGGTTAAAACCGCAGCTTATCAGGGCAATCTCCAAAA
>ERZ824600.895-NODE-895-length-41738-cov-12.267735_pt1 | contig 41738 bp, 57 predicted proteins | sample MGYA00519933_ERZ824600 | MGnify/ENA primary metagenome ERZ824600 (study PRJEB31778, sample SAMEA3449178) | human gut metagenome | biome: human gut; feature: human-associated habitat; material: faeces | place: United Kingdom | collected 2010/2012 ... | reverse complement strand
GCCACCGCCTGGGAAGATAGCCCGTTGCCAGCATCTAATTTAAAGTAAGAACCGATTTGAAGGATTTCAAATTGGTTCTTTTTTTTGCCTACAACTATTGTCCCGCTTTAGGGGGACAGTTCAGAAAGCCCAACCTACTCTTTTTTTCGATTAACATTTAAAACTATTTTTTATTAATGGCTCCAGTTACAACTTAACTTATTCCCAAATATCATTTGGATATTTTTCATATAAATGGTCAAGGTAATCATCTGCTAAATCTACATCTTGCTTTTGCCAATTATCAGAACTATAATCAATAAGGTATTTCCCTTTCCTTTTTTCGTCTGTTTTTTCTTTGCCTTCTTGAATAAATCTTGCTGAGTAATTTTGCGTTGTTTCCCTTCTCCAGTTACTCAAATAGAAATTATCCTGATGACATATATAATCCTCACGTACCTCATTTATACGCCCATAGTTAATTTCTATTACGTCATCTTTAAGTCCGATTTTTTCTGCTTTTTTCGTGAGTCTTGGCAGTTCTTCTTCTACATTGCGAGGAATAATTCCAAAAAGACCCGATATTTTTAGTTTTGCGTCGAAGTTAGGGCGATTGTTATTGTTGATCGGTAATATTTTCATTTATATATATCCTTTTTCCTATAAACCTTCTGAAAATATATTTTGCTATTCTTATAGCAGAATGTAACGTTTTGTAAAGGTGAGTTTGTTTTAGCTGAAATCCAGTTATACTGCCTAATAGATAGATAGATAGATAGATAGATAGATAGATAGATAGATAGATAGATAGATATTGTTTCCCCCCGCAATTTTTGTAGTGTTTCTGTTTTAATAGATATGTAAGTGTAGAATAGAAAGGAAGTGTAGATTATGACAACAGTAAATCCGATTGTAAACCCACAAGTATCAACAGCTTTTAAAGGCAAAAGTAAGAAAGCTTTTGATGCTCTGGAAAAACTTGCTAATAAAATGCCAGAGGATGCTTTAAAACAAGAAGCACTGAAAGATATTAGAAAACCTGTTTCGGATGAAGCCTTTGCTTCGGCTCATAAAAAAGCAAGGGATGTTTTAGAAGCTTTTAAAAATGGAGATTTTAAAGATATTAAAGTTATCGATGATTCTGTTTTTAAAAGTTACAATGAACTTTCTTCCGAAGACAAAAATATTTTAAGAAAAGCTTACATAAACGATGTATTAGGTTATTTTTTTAAGCCAAAGAAATTAACGCCCGAACAAGCAGCTCTTGAACGAGTGAATGGGATGGCGTATGCTGCTGCAGGACGTTCTAAAGAAGAAATGCAAATAAGACTCATGAATGAATTAATGATGGGAAATAATGATTTTGTTGCTGGTGTGAAAGAATATTTGGCTAAAGATGCTGCTAAAAACGCGTACAAGAAATAGAAAAGAGTGGATTTAATCCACTCTTTCTACTATTCATTCTTCAACGCAGTATCTTTTTTCATACATATGACCGGTAATTGCAGCTACAATCGCACTTATACCGACTAAGCTATAAATAATACGTGCTAGAAGAGTCATATCACCAAACAGGAATGATACGAGGTTAAAATCAAAAAGACCTACCAGCCCCCAGTTTAAGGCCCCGATTAGAACAAGGATGTAAGATGTAACTTTTAAGAATTTATTCATTTTTTTTCTCCTTCCTTTGCTACGTTTTTATTATTACCCATGTGGGAACTTTTTTAATTACCGAAATGACCTGCAACTTTCTGGCTATTTTATAAACACACAAAAAAAAGAGCCTAATCGGCTCTTGGAATTAAGAATAGCTGGAAGTATGAAAAAGATTTAATACAATTATTAAACCTAAATAGTCTTTCTAAATCTATTACCTGCCCTGACTATTTGTAACTACCCAATTGGGCAATAAAAAAGGCAACCGGTTTCTACCGATTGCCTTTTTGTTATTAAGTTTTTCTTATAAAAGTCTTTCCAGACTTGCAGTCAATTCTTCTGTACATTTTGCAAGAGCTTCGGCTGATATTTCAGCTGTATCTTGAATTAAGTCCCCTGCTATGTAACTTGTTTGTTGTGACATTTGCATACATTTTACGGCATATTGAGCCTGAACCTCAGGGGTCATTGCACTTCCGCCTACTGAACTAATATCCATATATTATCCTCTTCTATTTGTGATATTTATATTTTAACACTTTTTATATTGTAATGCAATACTACATATATCATTTTATTTTAAATGATACATTAGCAACAGCAGTTACTTTTTTGTCAATAGAGGATGTGTCATTGATACCCATGTCAGAAACATCTGTTGAATTTACCGGTGTAATCTGGTAAACTCCCATTCTTACAGATTGGATTTTACCGACACTGTTATGTGTTGCTTTAAGCATTGAAGCTGCTCTGTTTTTTGCATCATTGGATGCTTTTTCAAGCAATGATACTTTTAGTTCCGGTAATTTTGAGTAATCGTAGGACGGCGCGTATACATTAATATCAACTCCCTGATTAATCAGACTGGTTATATCGTTAGAAATTTCTTTTATAAGTTCAACATTGTTTGAGCTTATTGACATAGGTTGAGAGAGGTTATATGCTTCCGGTGTATTTGTATATGCACCATTAAAATCTCTTTTGTAGGTGAAGTAACCGTTTACAGTTTTCTTTTCTACATTAGTTATGTTTTTGGCTTGCAGGTATTTTTCTACTATTTTAATCTGAGATTGAACGGCTGTATATGCATCTTGTTTATTAGGGCGTTTTACAACAATATCAAAGTTTAGAGTGCCGGAGTCTGATTTAACAATCTCGTATGCAGAGCCTGTAACGGAGATGACATTTTTTGATAATGATGATGATACCATTTGTGTAGATATGATTAAACCTAGTGCAATAAGCAATCCAAGTGAAATTACTTGCAGTTTTTCAATTCTTTCTAGCATATTATTTCTCCTTTTACACATTACCAGTAGAGCTGTTTCTGTCGTCTTCTAGCTGTTTAAGCTGTTTAGCATCAACTTTTTCATCAGTTGAGTAGTTGTTAATTCTTGAAATTTCTATATCAACATTGACATCTGCATCAACCATTTCAATGTCGTTTTTGCAGTATTCTTTTATTTTGCCATCTTCGAATTTAACTGCAACGGAATTATTTAAGAACTGTATAAAGCAGACTTTGCCTAGACCAGACGGTGTCATAACGGTTGAACCTACTGGTGGCATTCCTTTTGCCGCTTCTATGTAATTTGAATATTCATATGTCAGGCAGCAGAGCAGTCTGCCGCAGGTACCTGAAATTTTAGAAGGCGCAATCGGCATTCCTTGATCTTTTGCAAGTTTAACGTTTATTGATTCAAACTTTCTCAGATATGAAGAACAGCAGAATGGCTTACCGCAAATGCCGGTACCATCCATAATAGAGGACTCATCTCTTACGCCTATATGGCGAAGATCTATTCTCATTCTTTTAAACACCTGAGTCAAATCTTTCAGAAGTTCGCGGAAATCTACACGCTCCGGTGCAGTGTAGTAAAAAGAAATTTTTCTTTTATCAAAGGTTATTCTGCATTGAACGAGGTTCATGTTCAAGTTATGTTTTTTTACTAAATCTTTACATTTGAAAAAAGAGGTTACTTCTTCCTTCTTTAATTCCTCAAGAACCATCATGTCTTCCTGGGTCATTATTCTTATAAATTCAAATGGCGCAGGAGTTTTATTGGAAGCTTCAAAATGTTTAGCTACATCTTTATTTACCAGAAAAGCCTTCAGGGCTTCTTCTCCCTTTTCAGTTCTCGCTAGTATGAGCACGCCGTCATCCAGGTTTACGTTATCAGGGCATTTAAGCGGAACGAAAGTATTTTTTATGTATTTAACTGCATATTTAATCATAACTTTCTTCTTTCTTTAGCTTTCTGTTCATAAGTTTTGACAGAACTTCTTGAGGTGTAATGTCAGTGTAAACTGCCTCATAAATTGCGCTTGATACAGGTACTTCTATGCCTAATTTTTCGGCAAGGTCGCAAACTGCTTTAGATGTTTTCACACCTTCTGCAACAGAGCCGAGTTCGTTAAGTATATCATTAATTTTTTTACCTTTTCCCAGCATTGCCCCTACAGTGTAATTTCTTGACATCGGGCTTGAGCAGGTTGCGATAAGATCGCCCATGCCTGACAAACCATATAATGTAGAAGGATTTGCTCCGAGTTTAACAGATAGTCTTACAATTTCTGCCATACCTCTTGTAAGAAGAGAGCCCATGCAGTTATCGCCTAAGTCCATCGTATGTGCAAAACCAGAGGCAATTGCAATGACGTTCTTTAAGCTTCCGCCGAGTTCTACACCTATAACATCTGTGTTTGTGTATAATCTAAATCTGTTAGGAACATTGCAGGCTTTTTGTACAAATTCTGCGGTTTCAATATCTTCACAGGCAACAGAGGCTGCAGTTGGTTTCCCCAAAAGAACTTCTTTTGCAAGCGTTGGACCGGATAATATTACAACTTTCTGCTCAGGAAGCACATCTTTGATAACTTCTGACATACGCATTAGAGTATTTAATTCTAAACCTTTCGAAGCGTTAACCAGAGGTGTTTCCGGTTTAATACCGGCAGCCTTTAACTGTTCACAAACCGGACGCACTCCGCCTGTTGCTACTACTGACAAAATTATATCTGCGCCTTCGATTGCTTTTTTTAAGTCGGAGGTTATTTGTACTTTTTTATCAAGCTGTACTTCAAGAGGTTTGGAACAATGTTTATTTATAACAAGATCATCATTCAAATCGCACTCTCTTCCCCAGATGACAATATCTTCAAAGTTATCATTCATAAGCCAGGCTAATGTTAACCCCCAGCATCCCGGACCAAGTACAGTTAATTTCATATATTACCCCTCCTATATATAAACAATTATACTATAAAATATGTAAATATTTGTAAAAATGAAGCAAATTTTTATTATGTTTTTACTTTATTTAACTAAGGGATATTTTTAATGAGATTTAATGTAGACAAAATTCAAGAAGTACATAATTCGGCATCTGTAACAGCTTCTGCTCCTGAACACGACGTGCAGACTTTTGACTATGCTATGTCAGCGCCGGCTGATAACTTTGTTTCTAAACAATTATGGAGCGATGATACAAAGGCTATTGTGCATAATTTAGTTGAAAAAACAGGTATAGCAAGCTACAAGCCTTCTCTTTTAAAAGATGATAATACTGCAATTGCAAAATCTCAAACACATCTGATTGATTTAATGAAATACTATGAAGGTGACAGCTACTATTATTACGAAGCTATTACAACACCTTATAAAGATAAATTCGGAACCTGGACAAACGGATTTGGAGAACTCTCTGATAAACTTACAACGCAGGAGGCTGCTTATAAAAAACTTGCAGCGAATATTGAAGCTTACGCAGGAGAAGTTAAAAATCTTTTAAATCGCAGAATAGGAAAAGGTACTTATGATGCGCTTCCTAATTCAATAAAAGAAGCTCTTATTGATTTGAATTATAACAAGGGGCTGAGTAAAATAAGCGGAAACAAAGTTCTTATGGATGCTATCAGAAATAAGGACTATTCAAAAGTTGTTGCAAATTTAGCGTATGTATATTCAGGCAAAAAGGGAGCTGAACAAGTTGAAGATGCCGGTTTGTACCGCAGAAGTTTAAGCAGAGCTATTCTTGCCGTTAGAGATTTGAAGGGAAGCGAGCGCAAAGAAGCAGAAAAAGAAGTTGAAAACTTATATAATAAAGCGCAGAAATGTTATAATGCCAGCAATATTGATACAATGGAACTGGATAAAATTTATGAGCAGTTTTCCACCGGCAAAATCTCTTCAGAACCTGTAAGCTCTGCAGCTTATAAGATTAATGTTGATAGCAGATTTAAAGGAAAAGGTGTTATGGCAGTAGCTCAGGAAGCTTATAAGGCTTTAGGGGATACTACCATTATTTCTTGGAGTGATTTCTATTCCGAGTTTAAAAGAATTAACCGTAACCCTGAAACAATAAAAATTGGCGAACAGATGAATGTTCCATATATTAAGAATATTCAGGCTGTTGAGGAAGTTGCAGAACCAGCACCGGAAGTTAAGCCGGAAGTGGAAAAAATCGAAGAACCTAAAACAAAGGAGAAAGGGTTCTGGGGTAAACTATGGGATGGAATCAAGAGCGTTTTCAAAGCAATTGGTAATTTCTTTGTTAATTTGTTTAGCAGTAAGGAAGATAAGGATGATAATGTAATTGAAGAAGACAATAAAACTACTTTCCAAAAAATGCTTGAGACAGCAACTGTAAGACAGGAGGGTGAATTCCAGATTGTTACTCAGGATTATGAAGTTAAAAAAGGCGACAGCGTATGGAATTTAGCAAGAACTTATGCTACGACAGAAGATATAATTTGCGCTGACAATGGGATTGAAGATAAAAATAAGATTAAAGAAGGACAGATAATAAAAATTCAAAAACTAGGATATAAAGTTCTGCAGGGCGATAATTTATTCCAGATTGCTAAAAAATTCGGGCTGACAGTAGAAATCTTAAAAGATTTGAATAACATAGAAGATGTTGATAAAATTCAAGCCGGTCAAATGATAGAAATCCCTGGTTTTGTATACGAAGTAAAACCTAAAGATACTCTTACAAAAATTTCACAAAGAGTAGGCGTAAGCGTAAAGGATTTGATGAAAATAAACGGACTTACTAGTGACGCTATTAAGCCGGAACAAAAAATTATAGTTGTGTATAATAACTCTGACTACGCTGTATCAGCTGATAAAAAGAAAGTAGTTGTTGATAAAGCAACCAATACCAAAACAGAAATAGTAGATATGAGCAGTGATGCTAAACTTGCTGCCAGACCTCTGCTGAAACAAAAAAGCAGGGTTAATGGTCAGGTTGTTGCGACAAGAAAAGTTTTTGAACCGAAAAACTCGGGAAAACTTTCCGGTAAAACAATTATCATTAATGCAGGACATGGCTATTCTCAAGCAGGAACCGATCCAGGCGCATTGAGCCCTGGTGGAATAGATGATGAATGGTTGATAAACTATGATAACGCGATGCGATTGAAAGACAGATTATGTGCACAGGGTGCAAAAGTTATATTCTTGCAGGGACACGTTAACCTTATTACAAAAGAACTTGCTAAGAATAATAACAAAGCTGATATGTTTATTTCTATCCACGTAAATTCGCATGACAAGCCTACTTCTGACAGAACTCAAATTTATGCTTCAACTAATAAGCTGTCTATCAATAAAAAAAGCTGTGAGCTTGCAGATATGATGGAAAAGAAATTTGATGACTGGATACCTGAACATGAAAAAATCAGTAAAAAAGATGCATTTATTAATAAGGGCAAACAGGATTACGCACAGTCAAAGCAGGCTAACTATGCTGTAATTAGAGAAGCAGAAAAGGTGCAAAAAATCCCTGCGGTGCTCTGGGAAATTGCATTTATGGTTTCTCCAAAAGGCAGAGAAAGAATGAGTAATCCTGATATAATGAACAGTTACTCTGATATAATGTCTAAATCAATTGTAGAGTATTTTAATTAGAGTTTAGAAAAACTATTAAGAGTTCTTCTTAATACTCCGCAATTTTTTCTCAGCGCTTCTTCTGCCTGAGCTTTATCCATATTACATTTTAGCATAATGATTGCAGTCTTTACACTCCATCCGCATTCCAGAAGCTTTTGAAGCGCTGTAGAATTATTGACTCCTGCAATTTCTGATACAATTCTTATAGCTCTGTCTTTTAACTTTTCATTTGTCGGCATTAAATCAATCATAAAATTTTCATAAGTTTTGCCAATTTTAATCATTGCACCGGTAGAGAGCATGTTAAGAACCATTTTTTGAACAGAACCTGCTTTCATTCTGCTTGAACCTGCAATAACTTCAGGCCCTACTTCAACGCAAATACCTAAGCCTGCCTCTTCTAATATAAGAGCTTTATGGTTGCAGGTTAAAGCAATTGTCCTGCAATTAACCCTGTCTGCCTGAGCCAGAACCCCCAGTAAATATTTCGGGTTGCCGCTTGCGGAAATGACTACGCAAACATCTTGAGCTGTCAGAATTTTTGCATCTTCTTCCCCGAGTTCAAAATTATCTTCAGCTCCTTCTACTGCGGTTCTTATTGCCTTGTCGCCGCCTGCAATAATACCGGTTACCATATCAGCCGGAACACCAAATGTAGGAGGACATTCAGATGCATCAAGGATACCTATTCTGCCGGAAGTCCCTGCGCCGAAGTAGTATAGTTTGCCACCCATTAAGAATTGCTTTGCTATCATATCAATAGCCTTAGCAATATTGGGGGTTTCATCCTCAATAGCGAGTGCGACAAGTTTGTCTTCCTCATTGATTTTTCTCACAATATCAATTGTTGAGAGTAAATCAATATCTTTCGTATTCTCGTTTCTGTACTCTGTAATCATTTCACTCATAACACACACTCCTTCGGGGTAAATTACTACCCTAATTTACTTATTAAATTTGCCATTTCGATAGCAGATTTTGCAGCATCAGAGCCTTTGTTTCCTGATTTTGTGCCGGCTCTTTCAATTGCCTGTTCAATATTATCAGTAGTGAGAACTCCAAATATTACAGGAATTTCTGTTTCTAAGCTTACAGAAGCAATGCCCTTTGATACTTCTGCACAAACATAGTCATAATGTGATGTTGAACCTTTTATTACTGCTCCAAGAGCAATAACAGCATTATATTTTCCCCCTTTTGCACACTTTTTAGCAATAACTGGAATTTCAAATGCCCCCGGACACCAAACAATATCAATATTTTCTTCTTTAACACCATGGCGTTTAAGTTCATCCAGAGCTCCAGACAGAAGTTTTGAACTTATAAACTCATTAAAACGTGAAACTATAATACAAAATTTTTCATTTGTGACTGTTAGTAAACCTTCTATAACCGGCATGAACCTTCTCCTTAAAATATCTATAATCTTATTATACACGATTTTAATATTTTTTTCAAAATTGTGATAATATTATTTTATGCAGAAAGGTCAAATTTTCAAAGTTCATTCGGATTTCTATTATGTGCATTCAGAGAGCGGGTCTTACGAGTGTAAAATTCGTGAGGTATTGAAGAAACAGAAACAAAAAATTTTTGTCGGCGATTATGTTGAATTTGAAAACGGTGCAATTGAAAGAATTCTCCCGAGATTTAATTATATAACAAGGCCTACAGTTGCAAACATCGATAGAGTTATTATAATATCCGCAGTTAAAGAGCCGGAGCTTAATTTTACACAGCTAAACAGATATATTTCTTTTGCAAAATATCATAATCTGGAAGCAGTATTGTGTTTTAATAAAAATGATTTGTCAGAAGATGATAAGACAATAGAAAAAGTGTTTTCAATATATCAGCCTCTAGGGTACGATATTTTGTTTACATCGGCACTTGAAGGATACGGAATTGATGAGTTTAAAGAACTTTTAAGGGGGAAAACATCTGTTCTCTGCGGTTCATCAGGTGTAGGCAAATCAAGTTTGATAAATGCGGTATGTCCCGGCATGAATTTACGAACAAAAGAAGTAAGCGAAAAGACACAGAGAGGCACACATACAACAAGACACTGCGAAATTATCTCAATTGATGAAGAGTCAAGAATTGTTGATACTCCGGGTTTTAGCAATCTCAAGTTTGATTTTCTAATGCCGAATGAAGTTGATTTATTGTTTGATGAAATCGCAAAATATAAAAGAGAATGCAAATTTCAAGACTGTCTTCACAATACGGAAACAGGATGTGCTGTAAAAGAACATCTAGAAAAAATACCTGACAGCCGTTACAAGAGTTATCTGGAATTTGTTGAGGAGGCGAAAGAATATAAAGAGAAGGTTAAGTATCAAGGTGTTAAAACGGAAGCTTCTCATAAGCAGCAGCATAATAAAACGGCTGTAAAAATAAGTTCAAGAAAAAGAGAAAGCGCACGAAATACGCAGAAACAGAATATTTATAAGGATATAGACGATGAAAGAATTGATTGATTTGGTTAATGAACATTTAGATGAGTATCTGCAAATTACTTATCCGGAAGATATATTTAAGGCGATGAAATATACACTTATGCTTCCTGGAAAACGTTTGCGTCCGGTTATGTGTCTGGAAACTGCAAGAATATTAGGTTGTGATATAAAAAAGGTTATGCCGGCAGCGTGTGCGATAGAAATGCTTCATGTGCAAAGCTTAATTCATGATGATTTGCCTTGTATGGATAATGATGATTTTAGAAGGGGCAAACCCTCAAATCATAAAATGTTCGGAGAGGCCAATGCGGTTCTTGCAGGCGATGCGCTTTTAACTTTTGCACCCCAGTTAATTATTGAAAAATCAAAAGATTTATCAATGACTCAGATTGTAAGAATTTTACATGAGTATACAAAGTTTGCCGGTGCTTACGGACTTATTGCCGGTCAGGTGGTTGATATAGAGTCCGAAGGGGGTAAATATATTAAGTCTCAAGTAGAAACACTCGATTTTATTCATCTCAATAAAACTGCTGTTCTTTTCAGGCTTGCGGTAAGGATAGGTGCAATCGCAGCTGGTGCCGATGACGAAACTATAAATAAATTTGATGATTTTGCTAAAAAATTCGGACTGGCTTTCCAGATATATGATGACATTATGGATGAAGTTTCATCGTTTGAAGAATTAGGAAAGACTATAGGAAAAGATAAAAATAGCGGAAAACTAACATATGTTTCACTTTACGGCCTTCAAGAAGCTGAAAATAAATTCAATTATTTGATTAAAGAATGTTATGGTATAATAGAAAAGTATCATTCAAAAGTGTTTGAAGAGATACTTGATAAATTGAAGGACAGAATTGGGAGTATTAAATGATTTTTCATCAGATGTACGGGACAGGTTATGAAGTAATTTTTGTAGCTTTTTCAGGAATTGTTTTAGCACAAATAGTAAAATGTTTTTTACACTTGATTGTGAAGAGAAATCTTGATTTAAGATTATTTACTACAACAGGCGGAATGCCAAGCTCTCATTCTGCTGGAGTAATGGGGCTTTCTACTGCAGTAGGGCTTATTCGCGGATTTGATTCGATTGAATTTGCAATTGCTCTCGGATATGCCTTTATTGTAATGTATGACGCAGCAGGTGTACGACGTGCGGCCGGAAAACAGGCAGCCTGTCTGAATAAGATTATAATGGATTTGTATAAACAAGATTTACAGGAAGCCGGCGGGAAATTGAAAGAACTATTAGGACATACCCCGATGCAGGTATTTGCAGGAGCAATATTCGGAATAGCTTATGCATTTTTTATGCACTTCCAAATCTTAAGTTAACTTTTGTAACGCTTAAGACCTTTTATCCCCTTGCATTTCAAGAGTTTTTGTAATACAATTTTTATGTCAGAAAATAACCCACATTTGAATATACTGTAAATGCCGAATTTCGGGCGTTTTTTAGTGCTTAGTTATTTGAATGTTTCAATTAAAATACAAATAAAACTGTTAGAGTAAAAAAAGAAAGGTATAACATGACAGAAGAAATTAAACAAGTTGAAGAAACAACAACTGAAGAAGTTGCTGCAGAAACTGTTGTTGAAGCAGAAGAAAATGTAGAACAACTTCCTGCAAAAAGACAACGCGGCAGAAAGAAAAGAGTAGAAACTCAGGAAGTAAAACCTGAATCAGAATGGAAAGAACAGGTTGTTCAAATCCGTCGTGTAACAAAAGTTGTAAAAGGCGGTAAGAAATTAAGCTTTAGAGCAATTGTTATTGTCGGTAACAAAAAAGGTCAGGTAGGCGTAGGCTGTGCTAAAGCATCTGAAGTTATTATTGCAATTCAAAAGGCAATCGCAGATGGAAGAAAGAACCTTGTAACAGTTCCTATCTTTAAGACAACTATACCTCACCCTATCACAGGCCGTTCTGGTGCAGGTGCTGTAATGCTTAGACCAGCTTCTCAAGGTACTGGTATTATTGCAGGCGGTGCGGTACGTTTCGTTCTTGAATTAGCAGGTATTGAAAATGTTCTTTCAAAATCTTTAGGTTCAAAATCTCCGCTTAATGCTGCAAATGCTACATTAGAAGCTCTTAAAGCTTTAAAACCATTTAATGAAGTTGCTAAAAAACGCGGCTTGACAATGGCTGAATTATTAAACTAGTAGGCTATTTTAGTTATAAAATTTAATGAGATAATAAGGAAAATAATATTATGGCAGATACAAAACAAATAAAAATAAAACTTGTAAAAAGTTTAATCGGCTGCTCTCCTGCGCAGCGTAAAGTAGCTCAATCTCTGGGCTTAAGCAAAACCGATCAAGTTGTTGAACACTATAACAGTGCAACAATTATGGGTATGGTAAACAAGATTTCTCACTTAGTAGAAATTGTAGGTTAATAAAAGATAAGTAAAAAGGAATATAAATTATGGCAGATAAAATTTTATTAGAAGATTTAAGACCTGCTGAAGGTTCAACAGGAAAATCAAAAAGAGTAGGCAGAGGCCGTTCATCAGGACACGGTAAAACATCTTGCCGCGGTCATAACGGTGAAGGACAGCGTTCTGGAAGAACTTCTAAAAGAGGTTTCGAAGGCGGACAGATGCCTGCATACAGAAGATTACCTAAATTAAAAGGGTTCCAGATTATTAATCAGCGCAACTATGCTCAGATCAATGTTGGAAGACTTAACGAATTAGAAATCTCTGAAATTTCATTAGCTTCATTAAAAGAAATCAGAAAAGCTCATCCTTCTTGCGACGGATTGAGAATTTTAGGCGGCGGAGAAATCAAAAAAGCTATTACAGTTAAGGCTGATTATGTAACTCCTTCTGCAAAAGAAAAAATTGAAGCAGCAGGCGGAAAGGTTGAATTAGTATAATGACGCAAGGGGTAAATAGAGGCATGAGAATGCCTACAACAGCAGACTTAATGTCAATGTGGAATGCTTCAGGCTTGAAAGAAAAGTTAATATTTACTTTTCTAATGCTTGTCCTATTTCGATTAGGTATCCATATGCCGCTATACGGAATTAATACAGATGTCCTTAGAATTGCCGGAAGTAATGATATTCTGGGATTTCTTGATTTATTTTCAGGCGGAGCTCTGGGTAAAGTCTCAATATTTGCACTTGGCATTGGACCCTACATCACATCTTCAATTATTATGCAGTTGATGGCGGTTATTGTACCGGCACTGGAAAAACTGCAAAAAGAAGATGGGGAAGCTGGCAGACGTAAACTTTCTCAATACACGAGAATTTTTACGGTTGTTCTTGCTATATTTCAAGGATTAATATTCGTGGGATATTTATCTCATGTTAATAATGCAATTGTTCCAGGTTTAAATCCTGTCATGTTCTGTATTTCATCAGTACTGACGCTGACAGCAGGTTCAGTTCTTGTAATGTGGATGTCTGAATTGATTACAGAAAAAGGTATAGGAAACGGTGGGTCTCTTATAATCTTTGTAGGTATTCTTGCGGGCATTCCTTTATATTGGACAAAGACATGGCAAATGGTTATTGATGATTCCGCGTTAATGTGGGGATTTATTTTACTCCTCGCTATATTCTTTGTTACGATGATTTTCATTGTAATAATGCAGGAAGCAATAAGAAAAGTAATTATAGTAAATCCGAAAAGACAGGTCGGAAATAAGGTTTATGGCGGTGTAAATACTTTCATTCCGTTTAAACTAAATCCGGGCGGTGTAATGCCGATAATCTTTGCGGTAGCTATTCTTTTGTTCCCGTCTACAATTCTGCATATAGTTGGTCAGGCAAATCTGCCTGCCGGCTGGGTTCAGGATGTAGTACTGGTATTAGAAAGAATATTTAACCCTAGCGGTGCTACATATTACATAATTTATTTCTTAATGATTGTTGCCTTAACATTCTTTTACGCATCTATTATGCCTAATATGCAGCCAAAAGAAATTGCGGACAACTTAAAGAAATACGGTTCATCAATTCCGGGGGTTAAACCAGGAAGACCGACAGCTGAAGCTCTGGATAAAATCTTAACTAAAACAACATTTATCGGAGCACTGGCACTGGGTATAATTGCTTTAATCCCTGCTTTTGCAAGCTATATAACAAGAATAACGACATTCCAAGGGATTGGTGCTACATCTCTAATCATCATGGTTGGTGTTGCGCTTGATTTGATAAATCAAGTTAGAACACACCTGCTGGCTAGAAATTATGAAACATTCCTCAAAGAATAGTTATTAAATGTAATAATAAAAAATACCGGAGTTATGCTCCGGTATTTTTTTTGTAAATAAATGTAACAATAAAAATTACCTTTGAAATTTGGAATAAAAAAATAACTTTATAAATACATAAGAGAGTATAAAAGACATTAACAAAAGTTAGAATTGAGCGAGAGAAAAAGAGAAACAAAAAACTTCCCTTCTCGGGAAGTTTCTTTTTTAAGAATTCAAATAGTTAACCAAGCCCTCCAGTGCGAGTATGTAACTTAGTTCCTTGAAACCTACAACCTGAGCGATGCAGACTCCAGAGATTAATGATGTATGGCGAAATTCTTCACGGGCGTGAATATTGGTCATGTGGATTTCGACAGCAGGTATTTGAATTGCAGCAAGTGCATCTCTGATAACAACACTTGTATGCGTATAACCGCCGGCATTAATAAGAATACCGTCATATTTACCTCTTGCAGATTGAATTTTATCAACGATATTTCCTTCGTGATTATCCTGATAAATATCAATTTCAGCGCCGAGTTCCTTTCCGCGTTTGATAACAGAATTCTCTATATCAGCAAGTGTCATAGAACCGTATTTTTCAGGCTCACGGGTTCCAAGCATATTAAGATTTGCACCGTTAATTAATAAAATTTTCATAATTTTACACCCTTTTAATATTATATATTTTATAATACAATAAGACTTACAAGAATGCGAGGAAAAAATGATTAATAAACGCTGGTATGACAGAGATCCGATTTTAAAAGAAGCTTTAGAACTATTGCGATTGTCACCTGATACTACAAAAACAGAAGCAGCAGAATTTATGCTTCAACTTCAGGAGCAGGTTGCTGGAGAAGTTATAGAACACGTTTACGAAATCATTAACACATATCAGGGGAAAGGTAATCGCTGGTATGACAGTGACCCAATGATGCTTAAGGCTGTTGAGCTGTTGCGCAATGCTCCTCCTAAAGTTCAGAGAGTTGCTGCTTTAAAACTCCTAATTGCATTAGAACAAAAAAGTTTTGAAGGGGTAGAAATTTAGTAATGAAAGATGTTCAGAATCAATCTGACACACGCGGTGTAGAAATACAAAAGGTTGGGATAAAAGGACTTGAGCTTCCTCTCGTTATTCAACGTAAGGAGGCGGAGGATATTGTAATATATTCTGCTGCAACTGCCGGTGTTACACTGCCAGCACATTACAAGGGTACTCATATGTCACGCTTTGTAGAAGTTTTAAATGAATGGCGAAGTAAAAAAACTCTTGGTATTGATATTAAAGGATGTGTTGAAGCAATTGTTCAAAAACTAGATGCTAAGTGTGGATATTTAAAGTTTGATTTCAAATATTTTATTAATAAAAAATCGCCGGTTACGGGAATTTCTGCACCAATGTGCTACGATTGTTTTTTTGAAGGTATTCTTGATAATTATGGTGAAGAGGATGAAGAATATAGATTTTTCCTTGGAGTTAAAGTCCCTGTAACTACTCTTTGTCCTTGTTCAAAAGAGATATCAGATTATGGTGCGCATAACCAGCGAGCCATTGTTTCAATTAAGGTTACTTATCCTGAAGACGAACATATATGGATTGAAGATTTGGTTAGGGAAGTTGAAAAATGTGCATCTTCGGAACTTTATCCGCTTTTAAAGAGAGAAGATGAAAAATATGTTACTGAAAGAGCGTATGATAATCCTAAGTTTGTTGAAGATGTTCTTCGCGATGTTGTTCTTTTGTTAAGAAATAATGACATTATTGATTCATTTGAAGTTGAATGTGAGTCACTGGAGAGTATTCATAATCATTCTGCCTGGGCTTATCAGTATGAGGGGTAGGGGGCTTGAACCGGAGCTACAAGTTTATTTTAGTGATAATCTTTGCGCTTGCAATTTATTTAAGAATTGATGCGTATCTGATAAATAATTCATTTTTTACAGACGAAATTCTTCTTGCACAAAATATTTTTGAACGGAATTATTTGGGCTTATTCTTGCCGCTTAATTATTTTCAATCAGCTCCATACTTGTTTCTGGCTTTAAGCAAATTTGTTTCCAATTTTGGTATAAATGAACTTTGTTTTCGTTTCATTCCGTTTTTATCAAGCCTTATTTCTGTTTACCTATTTTACCTCTTATCAAAAGAAATTTTTCAAACCCGTCTGGCAAGGGCTGCAGCTCTTTTTACATTCGGAATATCATATCAGCTCTTGTTTTATGCACAGGTCTTTAAACAATACTCTTCTGACGTATGTATTTCAATATTAATTCTGCTAATTTCTAGCAAAGTTTTAAAAAAAGAGTTATCTCTTAAGCAGTGGCTGGGGCTCGGGGTTGTGTGGGCTTTTTGTGTTTTATTTTCGTATCCGGCCTATATAACAATCGCAGCATTTTACTTAACGGTTTGCATTTGCTGCAAATGCAAAGACAAAATACTTTTGTCTTTGGTTCCTGCTGGTTTGTGTACATTAGCGTATGGAGTATTAAATTTGGGAAAAACTCACTCTTCAGCTTATCTTTCAGAGTATTGGAAAAAGGGGTTTGAAATATTCTCTATAGAAATTTATAAAATTAATTTTGATTTTCTTTTTCAGTATTATTCATTCCCTTTATTATTGCTGTTTTTGTTGATTGCAGGTTTTTGTTATTTATATAAAAGAAATAGATTTTGTTTTGTGCAGATATTTAGTGTTTTTACATTAACTCTTCTTGCAGCATATTTAAAGCTTTATCCATTTGAGCGCAGACTTGCCCTGTTCCTGTTGCCGTTTTTAATAATAGTAAGCATATACCCTCTTGATAATTTAAAAAAGGAATGGAAATCTTTTGTTTGTGTATTAATATCTGTTCTCTTTTTTGCCGGAGGATATTTCAACTTTGTAAAAGAGTTTACTTCCGGAAATGTAAGCTATTTAAGGCAAGATGTAAAACCTCTTCTTGCAATTGTTACAATGAAGAGTGATGAAGCTCCACTATATTTATATTATGGATCTTTAACGGCTTACAGCTATTATTCAAGAATTTATAATTTACCGGAGGCTATTGCAGGTACTTATCCTGACAATGAAAAGTTCTCAGAAAAATATTTGCTGACAGACTTAGAAAATTTGAAAAGGGGAACTTATTACTTGTTGTTTGTTAAAGGTACATGGACTTATGATAAAGATATCAATACATTCAAAGAATGGGTAGATAAAAATTCTGTTTTGCTGGATGAATATAATTTAAAATCTGCTTATCTGGCTAAGATTTCTGTAAAATAAAAATCTTGTATTTATATAATTATAGGGCTATAATAGTTTCTAGAGGACCAAAGGGGATGAAGAGCAGAGTCTGGCTATTTATAATATCAATATTTTTCTTATTGTGCGGGACGTCTTTTGCACAAAATGTCTATTCTCCTTATGTTACTCAGAATAACGAGATAATATTTAACCAATCGATGCACCGTATAGATGTAATTGACCCCAAAGTAAGTACTAATATGAAAGGCTTTAACTATCCAGGACTTCGAGGCTCTAATCAATTGGTAATCTATACTCCAGCGTTTGGCTACAGAACAAACACTAATGAATATGGAACTGAAGCTGTTGTTGTAGGAGATACAGTAACCTCTTTAAGCGGTGCAGATTCTTTAATTCCTGCAAATGGGCTTATTATAAGCGGCCACGGACAGGCAAAAAAATGGATAAACGAAAATATAATGGTGGGAACTAAGATTTCAATTGATTTGGAAAAGAAAACAATTACTTCTTATGTAACCTCTGATACTTTTCTTTATACAGCCAGAGAACGTATTAAGGAAGTGCAGAATATGATGCTTTATTATATTCAAAATTCTGCAAATTACAATCCAAGAAGAACAGAACAAAATATTTCCAAAGCAAATGATTATATACAAAAAGCTCAAAAAAACAGTGAAGACTCGCAAAAATACGCTTCTCGTGCTATCGAATTTGCTAATCTTGCTATGTCTACAGTAATACCTTATGATTCAACCGAATTAAAAGGTGTATGGATAAGGCCTACTTTTTATAATGAAAAAGATATTATAAAAACTTTGGACCAGCTGGCAGAAGCAGGAATAAATAATATTTTCCTTGAAACATATTATCATGGCAAAACAATATTCCCGTCACAGACAATGACAAGATACGGATTTATCCGTCAGAATGAGGAGTTTGTCGGTTTCGATCCTTTAAAAATATGGATTAATGAGGCACATAGGCGCGGTATTAAAGTTAACATCTGGTTTGAAACTTTCTATGTAGGGAACAAACCTCCAGAAACAAATGCTGAATATATTCTTGCTAAGCATCCGGAATGGGCCAATTACCCTAAAAAGAGTGTAGGTTCAAGCTCTATACCTTATTCTATCTCAGAACATAACGGATACTTTATTGACCCTGCAAATCCTGATGTACAAAATTTCCTTTACGAATTATTGTGCGAAATTGTAACAAGATATAAGCCAGATGGAATAAATTTAGATTATATAAGATATCCTCAGTCTTTAGAACCTAAATACTCTTCTTATGAAGCTTCAACATGGGGGTATACTCCATATGCGCGTGCAGAATTTAAGAGAATGTACGGCGTCGATCCAATCGATTTAAAATTAAGTGATCCTTTATGGTATCAATGGAAGTTTTATAGATGTAATAAAGTAACAAGCTTTGTAAGGCGGGTTAGTGTACTGTGCCGGTACAATAATATTGCTATTACTGCTGTAATATTTCCAAACCGTGCGATAGCCTTAGATACAAAACTTCAAGATTGGAGAACATGGTCTATGAATAATTTTGTAGATGGCTTTACTCCTCTGTTTTTAACCTGTGATGACAAAACTGCAATGGGCCTTATGGATGAAGTTCTGCGAAATAAATCTGCTAGTACAAAGCTTTATGCCGGGCTCTTCGTAACATTTATGAATGGTGCAACCTCTGATTTGATAAAACAAATTCATGCCTCTCGTAGATATTCATTAGGCGGTATTATCATATTTGATTATGCGCACCTTAACGATACTTATTTAGGAACTTTGACAGAAAGTATATTTAAACCAAACGGAAAAGAAGTGTTTATAACAGGAAGCCCTGCTCAAAATAAGGATAAGAAGCGTGGAAGATGAAAATAAACAGAAAAGAGCATTCTTAGGAATATGGTTCGATTGCTGCGGTGTTTACGGAAGAATTTATAAAACGAAAGACGGAACTGCTTATGTCGGCCGCTGCCCGAAATGCCTGCGCTCAGTGAGAGTTCGAGTTGGCGAAGGCGGAACTAACCAAAGATTTTTTAGGGGGGGATAAATGTAATTGAATCTGCATTTAAACTACAATTTGATGATAAAGGAGTTAATATGGATTTAAAAGAATTAAGAAAAGATAATGAAGTTTTAGATATTTTTTGTAAGCTGGTTTCAATACCATCACCATCTTTAAAAGAAGAAAAAGTTATTGAATGGATTTTAAATTTCTGTGCTGAAAATAATATAAATGCCAGAAAAGATAGTTATGGTAATGTTTATATTAGAGTACCCGGTTCAGATTCTTCAAAAGAGCCGCTTATGCTATCTTCACATATGGATGTGGTCGGTGATGACAGCCCTGTAAATATTTATCTGGATGGTGACTTTATAAAAGCAGAGGGAAGAACTCTCGGAGCTGACGATAAAGTCGGTGTTGCGTGTGCATTGAAGCTTGCAAAAGATATAAAAGATGGAAAAGTTAATGCCGGAGGTGGTTTAGAAATAACATTCACCCGTGATGAAGAAACCGGCATGAGCGGGGTAGAACACGTTGAGTTTGATAAAATTAAATCTAAATATATTCTTGTTTGCGATGCGGATAAACTCGGGCAGCTGCAAATATCCGGAGCAAGTTATACGAATGCAAAAATTACTGTAAGAGGGCTTAAAGGCGGACACTCTGGAATTGATATCGGTGATGAAACCAGATTGAATGCTGCAAAACTTATTGCTGAACTTCTTGCTGAATTCCCACAGGGGGCTTACTATTCCGATGAAACAGGTGTTATAACATCATGTAACCTTGGGGCAATTGTAGCCGGTGGAGTTCAAAATTCAATTGCTAATTTGGTAGAAAAAGGAATTAAAACAAACGATTATATTACAGAAATCTTTAAAAAGACTTCTACCAACATAATTAATACTCTGGGTATGGCTTCTTATTCAATACGAAGCGCTTCTGTAGAAAAGGAAGAAGAGCTTAAGGGGGTAATGCAGTCAATTGTAGATAAATTTAATCAAAAATATAAAGGTCTAGCAGAAGCTCAAATCGAGTTTGAAATTCATCTGCTTCCTTTTGAAAAAGCTGAGGATGACAGGATTGAAAGAGTTCATACAGAAGCCTGTAAAAAAGCCGGTATTCAAAATGTCATTGAATCATTCCATGCAGGTGCAGAAACACACATATACTGCCATAATAAAAATTCAAACGGAGAAACTTTTATGCCTGTGCTTTTAGGTTTAGCAGATGTTTATAATATGCACTCTGCCGCTGAAAAAGTCGATTATAAAACTCTGTTAAAAGGTTATGAAATTATAAAAAATACATTTGAAGAGTTTAATTTGTAAACTTTTGTGAAGCGGTTTGGCAATTTTTAATATTCAGCTGGTTTAAGCAAAATGTGTAGAAGCTGTAAAGGAGATTTCTTATGAATATGAATGTAAATCCTGTTGGATTTGGTGCAAAGTTACCTGTATCAAGAATTAAACTGGCAAGAGATATTAACAATAAAGAACTGCCTGTTGACAACTATGTAAGAGAAATGCTGGCAAATTATGGTTCGGAAATTGAAAAGCTTGCAGATTTTGTCGGACGGGATGTTGTTCTTGCTCAAAGAGGAAATCTTCTTCTTGCAAATTCCGGAGCTAAAACTTCTGTAATTGATATGAGCAAAATGAAGAATGGACAAGAACTGGTAGACGGAATTAAAAATAATCTGAAAATTAATGCATAATTCCTTTTAAAAAGAGCTCTAAGTTTCGACTTAAAGCTCTTTTTCTAATTCTTTTATAATTTGTAGTTTTTTATTGTTGTCCATTTCAGTTTTTGTAATGTGATTATAGCCAATTTTTTCATCGTTTTTTAATACATTAATTAGGTTGTTTTTGGAGTTATAACTACCTTTTTTGCAAAACTCAACGGCATCTTCAATGTTTAGTTTGTTAGAAATGTTTTTTATCTCCCTATATGACATTCCAAGTTTGTGAAATTTTTGGGCAATGATTTCATTTTGCTTATCTGTAAATTTTTCTTTACCGCTTTGTGTTTTTATGAGTTTGTTCCAGGCTTCTTTAATATCTTTAGGTTGTGGTAAATCTAATTCAAACTGATAATTAAATCTGCTTAAAATCGCAGTGTTTAATCTAACAGCAGTGTTGTCGCTTTTCAGCCCGTTTGGATCTTTGTTTGTTGCGCCGATAAAGATTACATTTTTGCATTCTTGTTGTAAATCGACTATTCCTTGCTTTAATGTATTTATGAGAACGTCATCTTGCTTAGCTTCCTTTCCCATGTCTATAGATATGGTGCTGTCAATTTCATCCATAAAAACTACAATTTGCTTCTTAGGATTATTTTTCGCATGTTGTTCTATTTGGTCAACTAACATAGTTAATTGTCTGGTGCTTACTGAAACAAACTCAGAGTCAAAAAGTTCTTTATCAATTTGAATAAAATCTGCATCTAACTTCTTTGCGATACCCTTTGCTGCTGTCGTTTTACCCGTGCCAGGCACCCCCAAAATAATATGGATGAAACAGGTTCAATTTTATGTTCCCGTGCTGTTTTTTTGTTGGATAACAATGTTTGGTATTTGTTAACAAAATCTTTTATTTTGTTTAAACCTACCAAATTATCAATAGATTCTATTGTAGTGTCATCCTTAAAAGATTTTATTTCTATTTCAACAGTTTTGTGCAAATTCATTTCTTTTGTTTTATTTTTACCTTCTACTTCTTCTGCAAAAAGTTTTTGCAAGCGTGTTTTAGAAGTCCGATCCAGCATATTAAAAGCCATTAGTGCACTAAATCCCATAAGAGAATATAGTAAAACTCTGTCCGTTTTGTTTTGTTTGAACAGAACGAGAATCCTCATTTTTAAAACTATAATTTGTTTGTGAAATTGGTGTAATTAGCATTTATCTATCTGTTTTTTTCTTTTTTTAAATCGACCATGCAATCTAAACAAAAGGTCCTAAGCATTTATGCTTAGGACCTTTTGTTATAATTACTTATCTCTAAGCCATAGCTTTTTCAACCGCAACTGCAACTGCAACAGTAGCACCTACCATAGGGTTGTTACCCATACCGATAACGCCCATCATTTCAACGTGAGCAGGAACAGAAGACGAACCTGCAAACTGAGCATCACCGTGCATTCTTCCCATAGTATCTGTCATACCATAAGAAGCAGGACCAGCAGCAACGTTATCAGGGTGAAGTGTACGGCCTGTACCGCCGCCTGATGCTACTGAGAAGTATTTTCTGCCGTTTTCCCAGCACCATTTTTTGTAAGTACCTGCAACAGGGTGTTGGAATCTTGTTGGGTTAGTTGAGTTACCTGTGATAGAAACATCAACACCTTCTTTAATCATGATAGCTACACCTTCGTTAACATCATCAGCGCCGTAGCATCTAACTTTAGCTCTTTCTCCGTCAGAGAAAGGTGTTTCTTTAACGATTTTTAATTCGCCGGTTTTGTAATCATATTCAGTTTCAACTGATGTGAAACCATTAATTCTTGCGATAATGTGAGCTGCATCTTTACCAAGACCGTTTAAGATAACTCTTAAAGGGTTTTTTCTAACTTTGTTAGCGTTTCTTGCAATACCGATAGCACCTTCTGCTGCTGCAAAAGATTCGTGACCTGCTAAGAAGCAGAAGCAATCAGTTTCTTCTCTAAGAAGCATTGCAGCTAAGTTACCGTGACCGATACCAACCTGTCTTCTGTCACCAACAGATCCTGGAACAGCAAAAGCCTGTAAGCCTAAGCCAATAGCTTCCGCAGCTTCAGCAGCAGTCTTAAGCCCTTTTTTAATTGCAATAGCGCAGCCTAAAGTATAAGCCCAAGAAGCGTTATCAAACGCGATAGGCTGAATTCCTTTAACAATAGCATCTACATCAATGCCTTTTGATAAGCATAGTTCGCGAGCTTCTTCCAAGTTTTTGAAACCATATTCAGGTAAAACTTTTTTAAGAGTAGCTTCACGTCTATCTTGTCCTTCAAATTTTACTGTCATAATTTTATTTCCTTTTTATTACTTTGTCTTGTAACTTTGTCTTGTGGTTTTCACTTTGAGGGGAACTTGGAGTTTTATGATTGTTCCCCGACCCAATGTCTACGTGCGTAGCACTATTGTTCGCGCGGGTCTATATACTTAACAGCATCAGCAAATCTGCCGTAAGTACCGATATTCTTTTCATAAGCTTCTTTAGGGTCAACGCCTTTTTTAATAGCATCCATAACTTTTCCAAGGTTAACGAATTTGTATCCGATAACTTCGTCATTTTTATCAAGACCCATTTGAAGAATATAACCTTCTGTAAGAGAAAGATATCTAACACCTTTCTGCTTTGTAGAATGGATAGTACCAACCATTGAGCAAAGACCTTTACCTAAGTCTTCAAGTCCTGCTCCGACAGGAAGTCCGTTTTCAGAGAAAGCTGACTGGGTTCTGCCGTAAACGATTTGTAAGAACAATTCTCTCATAGCAACGTTAATAGCGTCGCAAACTAAGTCTGTATTTAAAGCTTCAAGGATTGTTTTTCCAGGAAGGATTTCACCTGCCATAGCAGCTGAGTGAGTCATACCTGAACAACCGATTGTTTCAACAAGAGCTTCTTGTATAACACCTTCTTTAACATTAAGAGTAAGTTTACATGTTCCCTGTTGAGGAGCACAGCATCCGCATCCGTGTGTTAAACCAGAGATGTCTTTAATTTCTTTACATTTTGTCCATTCACCTTCTTGCGGAATAGGAGCAGGTGTGCCTTTAATACCGCGGTGAACACAGCACTTTTCTTCAATTTCGTGTGTAATTTCTATTTTGCCCATTTGACCTCCTTATAAATCAAAAATAAAGCTATCTTTTTTCCAATAACTTTATTATATAACAAACAAGTGGTAAATAAAGGGGGAAATGTATAGACAAAAAGATAGTTTATTATTTAACTTTTTGTATTTAGTAACAAATCAACTTCTATATTAAGATAATCAGCAATTTCTAAAATTTTTCCTAGTGATAGATTTAAAATACCGGCTTCAATTTTAGAAACGTAACTCCAGCTAACTCCCATTAGTTCAGCAAATGTTTCCTGCGTATATCCTTGAATGAGTCGTTGGTTCTGGATATTTTTTCCAATAATTTTATACAAGTCCTTTTTCTGCATTAATTAATTTTACATTCTATTGACATATATGTGTATTCATATATAATTGAATAAAGGGTGGAATTATGCGTACACAAAAGCAAATTATGAATATAATGAAAAATATGCTAACATTGTTGATTTATTGGTGTAAAAGTAAAAAGGACGGAAAAATTCCTATAAAAGAATTTCTTCCTTTTTTTGAGGATATGTTAAGCATTATTGAAAATTGTAGTAATAAAAAATGATAAAGATGTATTCATGTGTTCCAATTCTATGACTAACTAATCATTCCCTGAATATCATTTACAAATTCTTTAACATCTGTAACAACAGTTCTGGAATACTTGTTATAAAGATTAGAAGCCTGTTTTTTAGCAAAATCAAATAATTCAGAACGGGCATTTTCTCCGTTAGAGCTGTTATCTAAAAGAGATGTGAAAAATGTTACTGCTTCTGATGTCGTAACATTTCCGTCGCCATTCATATCAAAAGGGTTGCTCATATTTTCCTGAGTGTCAATTTTTTCTCCAACGGCTTCAATCTGATCCTGTGCAGTTTCCGAAAAATCTATCCCGTCAAAATTTTCGATTTCAAATCCCGGCGGGGCTCCAAGATTAAGAGGGCGTGTTGTATTTTCACCTTCATTTACTCCGGTTCCTTCCATCTGTTTTTGGAGTAAGGCTTCAAAGTCATTATTATTAACGTCATTTTTTAGAGGATTGCTAAGACTGCTTAGGCTGTTTACCCCTATTCCACCTATAAAATTAGATACTAAACTCATAAATATATTTTATAGTATTTTGTTCCTGTTCCCATCCTACATATACCTGAGATTTTACAAATAGAATAGTTTCTGTATAATATATAGTAACGGGAGAGTTATATGAAAAAGATTTTTTTTAGTTTATTAATATTATTTGCAGTTGCTCTTACATCCAGTGCTTCAGAGTTATTGAATATTCCTTATAAAAATATTAAGGAAGAAGATAAAATTAAATTAAACAATGATGTTTGGACTAATAAAATCTCAAGACGTGATTCAGATTATTTTGTTAAAATTGTTTCAGATGGAACAGGCAGTTACTCTGAATTTTATAATTCTGACGGAACCTTTGCTTTTACTACAGGATGTCAGTATGAATTTTTATATAAAGGTGACTTAATCGGCTATTCTAATCAAGATTTGAAGTTTTATGATTTTACATATGCTGATGGGTTGTTAAACCGCAGAGAACTAAGTGTTGATGAAATTGCTTCAATGTTTCCTGATTTTAAGATTATAAAAATTTCGGAGTTTTCTACGAACACAAATTCTTTAAAAGTTAAAAAAGAAGGGCATAATTTTAAAATAATTTTATTAAATGATACTGACAGAAACTTTTATCATTATTCATTCTCGTCCGGAAACGGAAAATTTGAAAATTATCCGCTTACAGGCTTGATAAATATAACTAAAAAGGGGATGTTCCAATTTTCACACTTTGGAGATAATACAAAAAACAATCCGTGGTTTATTTTGTTAGTAAGATGATATAGCTTCTGCCGCAACAAAAGCTGTTGACCAGGCGTTTTGGAGATTAAAACCTCCGCAAAAACCGTCAATATCAAGTATTTCTCCTATAAAATAAATATGCGGGTATTTTTTTGCCTCCATGGTTTTTGGATTGACTTCATTGAGCTTAACTCCGCCTGCTGTAACGGTTTCTTCTCCCTTATTTGTTCCAGTGACAATAACTTCAAAATTATGAATTTTGTCTAAAATCAAATCTCTTGTTTTGCCGTCAATTTTATGTGCTTTGATATCTGCTAAATCACTGAGGATATATTTTACAAATCCAGAAGGCAAAAAATCAGCAAAAATATTTTTAACATCTTTATGCGGGGAATTATTTAGAAACTTTTGCAGCTCTATCTCTTTGGGATATAAATCAAAGCTTAGTTTATACGGGAAGTTTTCTCTTGCTTTTATTGAAGAAATTTTATAAGCAAGAGGCCCCGATATCCCAAAATGTGTAAATAACAAATCATCGCAGATTTTTAAATCATTAGATAAAACATCTTTTAAAACAATTCCTGATGGGGCTTTGTTATTTGTATTTAAACCGACAAGTGAGGGCTTAGGTGTAACAATATCAATGTCTAAATTTTTAATAATATCATAACCGGCATGTCCGCCAGTAGCAATAACGATATCTGTAAAATAATACTCCGCATTGCAGGTTTTTATTTTATTAGGAAGAACTTCCAAAACATTTTCATTTATAATTGAAGCTTTTTTTATCTTGCTCAATATTTTTCCCTGCACATCTCTGGCGCTGTTTGAAGTAGGAAATATTCTTCCGTTTTCCTGAGTATATGTTTCAACTCCCAGTTCACTAAATAGAGATAATGTATCGTAAGTTGAAAATTTTGAGAAGACTGAATATAAAAATTTTTCACCACGGGGATAATTTTTTGCAAGCTCTTTGAAGTCGTATTCAGCATGCGCAAGATTGCATCTCCCGCCTCCTGTTGGAAGAAGTGTGCGTAAAGGTGAACCCTTATCAAAAATAGTAACTTCAAAACCAGCATTTAAAAGAAAATAAGCGCATAAACAACCTGAAGCACCAGCGCCAACAATAGCAATCTGCTGAGGTCTAAAGGGTGTATTCATCAGTCCCAAACATTTACCCCCCGTGTTCCATATAAAACAACCATTTCCGGATTTTCAAGCTCATCATATAATGTTTCTATTGTTTTTTGAAATAGTGGATGTACAAAATCTTGAGCTATTTCAAGCATAGGAACCATTAAGAAAGCTCTTTTGTGGAAAAATCTGTGAGGTATTGTTAAATTTGGCGTATTAATTATTTTGTCATCATAAAATAAAATATCTATATCAATAGTTCTGTCTATGTAGTTTTTAGAATTCAAATCCCTCTTTCGCCCGAGCTGTGCTTCTATCCTCTGGCATTCTTTTAATAATTCATCAGGTGTAAGTGATGTGGATATTTGTACAATAGCATTAACAAACCAGTTTTCAGAATTCATCTGCCAGGGTTCTGATTCATAGAAAGATGATGTGGCAACAATTTTGATATCAGAAACAGCGCTCAGCAAACTTGTTGCCTGCTGTAGATATCCTACACGGTCGCCTAAATTTGAACCTAATGATAAATATACAATTGCCATAGCTAAATTCTACCTTGATAGAGCAAGTCTTGTCAATAAAAAAGACCCGTAAACCGGATCTTTTTTATTGTAAAATCTTAACAAACTATTACTTATTGCCGTAACGTTTTTTGAATCTTTCAACACGTCCTTCAGAGTCAAGAATTTTTTGTTGACCTGTGTAGAATGGGTGACAGTTAGAGCAAATTTCAACTGTGATATCATCTACAACAGAACCTGTTTCGATTTCGTTACCGCAAACACACTTGATAACAGTTTTTTTATAATCTGGATGGATACCATCTTTCATAATAACCTACTTTCTGTTCTTCTCAAGATTCCAAACTTGATTTTTTCGACCAATAATATTTTATTCTGCTGATTTTTTTTTTGCAAGTTTATTGTTATATATTTTAATAATTTAGATATAAAAGTGCACCTAAAGTAGATAATATATTATTACCAGACCAATTAGGCAGTTCTATCTGAAAATTTGGTACTGTTGGTTTGAGTAAATCTATAAAACTCGATTCACCGCTATCTATTATTTTGAGAACACCGTCTTTTTCTCTAAAATTGTCAGAGAAAATATCATTATATATAATTCCTAATTTTTTTAAGTCTGGTAATTGTTTATTAATATCTGTAATACTTTGATTTGTTCCTGATAAATAATCATACAAAACAGAAGATGTTTTTGCATCAAAACAGTGGATTTTAGTGGCATTTACACAATTATTTAAGTTAAGATAAAAATCTATCATTGCATTTATATAACTTGAATCAGACTTCATATTTTCGTTTTCTTTGAATCTTTTCATAAAAGTATCTTGCAGCCATTTATCTTTTTTAAGCGCAGAGTCTAATTCTTTAGAATATAGTGCAAAGTCTTCTTGGGCTTTTAAAACGTATTTATTTTCTCCAGTATCCACTAGAAAAGCCCGTTTTCCGGAGAGGCCATTAGTAAATTCTTTGACATTGAATCCGGTATCCTTATTTTTTAACAGATTTGTTACAAGATTTCTATAGTCTTTTTTAGTCCCGATAGCTTTAGGAGGCTTTCCTATAAAAAAATCTTTGCCGAATTTATTCTCAAACGCCCAAAAACCCCAATTTGGAGATATTTTTAATAATTCTTCCGGATTTTTAGCTTTTTTTACTGTTTGCGTTATATAGTCAACATACTTTTCTTTGTATCCGCCTTTTGCAAAATACCATTTTAAAAAATTATTAGTAGAACCAGCTTGGTTTAATAGAATTTTCGTTGTTTCTTGTGATTTTCTGGGATTTTGTATGGCTTCTTTTATAAAACTTGAAAAACATTTAGTGTCAGAGGTAATTTGATATAAATCTTTTACAAGATTTTTTGATTTTGCCTGGAATGATACAGTATCTCTTGATAACATAGAAAACTTATACATATTACAATTATAAGTTTTATTAAGTACAAACGAAGGTCTTATATGTGTGGAATAGCTGGAATTGGAAACTTTCATAAAATACTTTAACTCCTATGTTTTATATTTTATTAAAACTTATTATAATTTTTTTTGTTACTTTTGATTGTAAATTTTTGTAAAATATTAATTAAACTTATTTCCCCCTGTTGACACTGGTTTTTGTTTGACTTACGATTAATATGCTATAGTCGAAAGTAATAGCCGGATTGCGGTAGAAAAAGGTTTTTACTACATTATGCAATTCGAATTGTTAATACATAAAAACATAAAGGAATTAAAAATGACAACAGCTAAAAGACAAAGAATTAGAGTTTGTTTAAGATCATACGAACACAAATTAGTTGACGTATCAGCTGAAAAAATCGTTGAAACAGCAAAAAGAACAGACGCTAAGGTAGCAGGTCCTATTCCTTTACCTACAAAAAGACGTATCTATTGTGTATTGCGTTCACCACACGTAGACAAGAAGTCAAGAGAACACTTCGAAATCCGTACGCACAAACGCATTATCGATATTTACGAACCTACTCAACAGACAACTGAAGAATTGAGCAGGTTAGATTTGCCGGCTGGCGTAGATATTGAAGTAAAACTGTAATCAGTTATTTGAAAACTTAATAAAGCATTATGCATATAATGTGAACTACGACGTCAGGTAAGACGGGAGGTTAAAACCCTCAATTAGGTAAAAGAGTTAGGCAGTAGCGCTCGCAAGATGAAAGGCATATTGGTACATATGGTCTTCCGTGTGTATATATGTCGGAAAGGAATAACACATGACATTAGGTGTAATAGGTAAAAAAGTAGGGATGACTCAAATTTTCGATTCAGAAGGTTTGGCAGTTCCTGTTACAGTAATCAAAGTTGATTCAATAGTTGTTACTCAGGTAAAAACTGTTGAAACTGATGGTTACAATGCTATACAAGTTGGTACGATTGCAGCTAAAGAAAAACATTTAACAAAAGCTGAAATCGGTCACTTCAAGAAAAATGGTTTGAACAATTACAGACATTTACAAGAGTTCAGAGTTGAAAATCCTGCTGACTTCAAAGTAGGTCAGGAAATTGATTTATCAGTATTGAACGATGTACAGAAAGTTGACGTAACCGGCACTTCAATTGGTAAAGGTTTCCAGGGTACAGTTAAAAGATGGAACTTTGGAAGAGGACCTATGGCTCACGGTTCTAAAAACCACAGAGAACCTGGTTCAATCGGTGCGGGTACAACTCCTAGCCGTGTTATCAAAGGTAAAAGAATGGCTGGTAACATGGGCAACGAAAGAGTTACAATTACTAAACTAAAATTAGTTAAAGTTGATTCTGAAAACGGTTTAGTTTTAGTTAAGGGGTCAGTTCCAGGGTGCGAAGGCAGATTGGTAACAATCGTTCCTAGCCGTACTAAGTGGAATTAACAAAAAGGAAAGACAAGGATAAGTCTAAAAAACATCCGGCTGGTCTTGCCATATAAAGCATTAGCAAGCGGTAAGCAGTTTAAACGGACAATTAATAATAAAGGGAAAAAACAATGTCAAAACAATTATTAAATACAAATGGTGAAAAGTTAGGTGAAATCACTTTAAACGAAGCAGTTTTCGGTGTTGAACCAAACTTGCATGTAATGCACCTTGCACTAAGAAGACAATTAAACAATGCAAGACAAGGTTCTGCTTGTGCTAAAACAAGAGCAGAAGTTTCTGGCGGCGGAAAGAAACCTTGGAAACAAAAAGGTACAGGACGTGCTAGAGCAGGTTCTTTAAGATCACCTCTATTCGCAGGCGGTGGTGTTATCTTTGGACCAAAACCTAGAAGTTTTGAAATCAATATGCCTCAAAAAGCTAGAAAGTTAGCTCTTAAATCAGCTCTTTCTGCTAGAGAAGAACAATTAGTAGTAGTAAAAGACTTCTCAGCTATTACTGAACCAAAAACAAAATTGATGGCTGGTATCATCAAATCATTAAATCTTGCTGGCAAGATTCTTGTTATTGCTGATACAACAGCAGAAGAAAATAAATATTTAAGTTTAGCAGCAGGTAATATTCCTTCAGTAAAACTTTTATTACCTTCAAACTTAAATGTTAAGGACTTACTTGAAGCTGATTTCGTTGTAATGACAGAAAAAGCTGTAAACGATGTTACAGAAAGGTTGCAATAATGAGTAAAGAAAGAAGAAATATCGAAAAGTTATACGATGTAATCAAAAGACCGATTATAACTGAAAAATCAATGATGGCAACAGCTTTAGGTAAATATACTTTTGAAGTTCAAAAAGATGCAACAAAAGTTGAAATTGCTCAGGCTGTAGAACTTGCTTTCCCTGGCAGAAAAGTTAAAAAAGTTCAAACAGTTTATATGCCGTCACATGAAAAAAGAATGGGTTTAAAATTTGGCAGAACAGATTCTTCAAAGAAAGCAATTGTTACTGTTGAAGGCGATCCAATCGAAGAATTAACAGCTATTTAAAAAAGATAATAATAGGAGAAAATAAAAATGGCAATTCGTAAAATTAATCCGACATCTCCGGGACAAAGAGGTATGACAAAGAGTGATTATCAAGAAATCACTACATCAACTCCTGAAAAATCTTTATTGAAGAAATTAAACAAGACTGCCGGCAGAAACAATACCGGTAGAATAACTTGTCGTCATAAAGGTGGCGGTGTAAAACAAGCTTACCGTATAATAGACTTCAAAAGAGAAAAATTCGGTGTTCCAGCCACAGTAAAAACTATTGAATACGATCCAAACAGAAACGTAAGAATTTCATTAGTTTTCTATGCTGATGGTGAAAAAAGATACATCCTTACTCCAGAAGGTTTGAACGTAGGTGATGTAATCGTAAGCGGACCAGAAGCAGCAATTCAGACAGGTAATGCTTTACCGTTAGAATTAATCCCTCTTGGTACAATTGTTCATAATATTGAACTTGAACCAGGCAGAGGCGGAAAAATGGTTCGTTCAGCAGGTAACTTTGCACAGGTTATGGCTAAAGAAGGCAACTATGTAACAATCAAGCTTCCTTCTGGCGAAATGAGAATGGTAAGAAAAGAATGTATGGCAACAGTTGGTACTCTTGGTAATGCTGAATTCAAAAACTTATCAATTGGTAAAGCCGGAAGAAAGAGATATATGGGTGTTAGACCAACAGTACGTGGTGTAACAATGAACCCTTGTGATCACCCTCACGGTGGTGGTGAAGGTAAAACAGGTCCAGGCGGACATCCTAAAACACCTTGGGGTAAACCTGCTCTTGGCTATAAGACAAGAAAGAAAAATAAAGCGTCGGATAAACTAATCGTAAGACGTAGAAAAAAATAAATTAAGCGTGTAGGGTAAATATAAAATATTTACCCCTACCCCGCAAAAAATATTTTTATGAACATTAATACAAATATATAAAAGGAGAAATTAATGGCACGTTCATTAAAAAAGGGCCCATATGTAGAAGAAGCTCTTCAAAAGAAAATCAACAAGATGAATGAAAATTCTGAACACAAAGTTGTAAAAACTTGGTCAAGAGCATCCATGATTATTCCTGATATGTTGGGACACACAATTGCCGTACACAACGGTAAAACCCACGTTCCAGTATACGTAACAGAGCAAATGATTGGACACAAATTGGGTGAATTTGCGCCTACAAGAATGTACAGAGGGCACGCAGGTTCTGATAAGACAGCAAAACGTAAATAGTCTGTACGAAATTTTTGATTAAGAATTAATTAAAAAGAATATAAGGAAAATAAAAATGGAAGCTAAAGCAAGACAAACAAACATAAAAATGACAGCAAGAAAACTTCGCAGAGTAATCAACGAAGTTAGAGGAAAAGCTGTTAATGACGCTCTTGATATGTTACGTTTTATGCCGTATTTTGCAGCCAGAGTAGTTGAAAAGAACTTAAAAGCAGCAGCTGCAAACGCTTTTGAACAAGCCGGTGTGAAATCTGACGCCCTCAAAGTTTCTGAAATTTTTGCGGACGAGAGTGTAACGTACAAAAGAGGTAAACCAAGAGCACAAGGTCGTATATACAGAAGACTCAAACGTACATCTCACCTCACAATTAAAGTTAGTGACGCAGTAAAATAGAGGAAATAAGGAAATGGGACAAAAAACACATCCAACCGGATTTAGAGTAGGTATAATCAGACCTTGGTCAAGCACATGGTTTGCTAAGATTAAAGATTATGCTGAATTCGTAGCAGAAGATGCTAAAATTAGAAAATTTATCAAGAAGAAACTATATGCAGCAGGTGTTGCAAATATCTTAATCGATAGAAAATCTCAAAATACTACAATAACAGTTGTAACAGCAAAACCTGGTATCGTAGTAGGCAGAGGCGGTCAAGGTATTGAAGAACTTAAAGCAGAAGTTTCAAAATATTTAGGTAAACCGGTAATCATCAATGTGGTAGAAGTTGCAAGAATTGATGTTGATGCTTTATTGGTAGCTGAATCTGTAGCACAACAGCTTGAAAAACGTATTGCATTCAGACGTGCGATGAAACAAGCAATGCAGAGAACAATGAGAGCCGGCGCTCAAGGTATCAAAATTATGGTATCAGGTCGTTTAGGCGGTGCAGAAATCGCTAGAAGCGAATGGGCAAAAGAAGGAAGAATTCCTCTTCAAACTCTCAGAGCTGATGTAGACTATGGTTTCACAGAAGCAGACACAATCATGGGTAAGATTGGTGTTAAAGTTTGGATTTTCAAAGGCAATTTAATGCCTGGTGAAAAAGCAGACATGAACATTAAATCAAAAGACTCAAAAAATTCATCAGGTGAACGTTTTAGTGGAAGACGCGGAAAACGCAGACCTGTAGAAACAAAATAGAAAATAACAGGAGAACAATATAATGTTAATGCCAAAAAAGACAAAATACCGCAAGATGATGAAAGGTAGAATGAAAGGTACCGAAACAAGAGGTACTGAGTTTGAATTTGGTCGTTACGCTCTTAAAGCTCTAGAACCAGGTTGGATTACCAGCCGTCAGATAGAGGCTGCAAGACGTGCTATGACCCGTGAAATCAAACGTGGCGGTAACGTTTGGATTAAAATATTCCCGGATAAACCGATTACTGCAAAACCTGCAGAAACTCGTATGGGTTCAGGTAAAGGTAACGTTGAATACTGGGTATCAGTTGTAAAACCAAACAGAATCTTGTTTGAACTTGATTATTTTGACAGAGCAGTTGCTATTAACGCATTAGAGTTAGCAGCACAAAAATTGCCTATCAAGGTTAAAGTTATTGAAAGAGAATCTGTATAATTTGTATAAAAATTAAGGAATAATAACAATGAAATTAAGTGAAATGCGTGAAAAAACAGTAGATGAGTTACAAAATGCTATTGTTGATTGGAAGAAACAATTACTAGAAGCTAGATTGCAGCTTTCAACTCACAAATTAGAAAATACTGCAAGTATTTCTAAAACTAAAAAACTTATCGCTCAAGCAAAAACAGTAATAACAGAAAAAGAGGTACAAAATGCCTAAAAAAGAAAAACAAGGAATTGTAGTTAGTAATAAAATGGACAAAACTGTTGTAGTAAAAGTTGCTGACTATGAACCACATCCAAGATACAAAAAAATTATGGAATCAAATAAACACTATAAAGCACATGATGCTGAAAATGTTTGTAATGAAGGTGATATCGTAAGAATTGTTGAATCAAAACCGATTTCAGCTGACAAACGTTGGACAGTTGCTGAAGTAGTTGAAAAAGCAAGATAGTGGATTTTGGTGAGAACGGTGCGTAGCGACTTCGTTTCAACCCGTTCTAATCGCAAATAATCCAGTATGCAAAATGCAACATTACCATTGAGTAATGAGAGGCAAAAGTAGTAAAATATACTAAAAGGAAAGAAAAATGATACAACAAGAAACAAGACTAGTAGTAGCAGATAACACAGGTGCAAAAGAATTATTATGTATCCGTGTTATGGGTAGCTCAAATAAAAAATTTGCAGCAGTAGGCGATGAAATCGTTGCTTCTGTAAAAGATGCGACTCCAAATATGGCTGTGAAAAAAGGTGAAGTTGTACGTGCTGTTATCGTAAGAACTAAAGCAGACATCAAACGTAATGACGGTTCTGTTATTAGATTTGATGAAAATGCTGCAGTTATTATTAACAAAGACGGCAATCCAAGAGGTACACGTGTTTTCGGACCTGTTGCTCGTGAATTAAGAGACAAAGGTTATATGAAAATCGTTTCTCTTGCACCGGAAGTAATCTAACCTTTATAGATTTTAAGGAAGGATTATCCTGAATTAAATTCAGGACCCCGCAGGGGCACAACCATGTAATAGACCATCATGGTCAGTCCATGAAAGTTAAAAACCAGGAGAAAAAAATGACAAACAAAGATAAAAAAAATTTACATGTGAAAACAAGCGACAGAGTCGTTGTTATTGCAGGTAAAGATAAAGGAAAAATCGGTAACATTAAAAAAGTTGACACTGTAAACGGTAAAGTTGTTGTTGAAGGTGCTAACATGGTTACAAAGGCTCAAAAGCCTCAACCAGCTGCCGGTATCCAGGGCGGTTTAATCAAACTTGAAGCTCCAATTGAATCTTCAAATGTTATGATTATTTGTCCTGCTTGTGAAAAAGCAACACGAGTTGAAATGAAAGTTATCGATGGTAAAAAAGTTCGCGTTTGTAAAAAATGCGGTGAACAACTAGATGCTTAATGTGTATTAAATTACGACATTAATACCAATAGTAAAGGAAAAGAAAAATGACAGTAACAAGAAATTTAAGAACAAAATATGTTGAAGAAGTAGTTCCGGCTATGAAAGAAAAGTTCGGCTACAAGAACGATCACCAAGTTCCAAAATTAGTTAAAATTGTTTTGAACATGGGTGTTGGTGAAGCTTCACACAACTCAAAGATAGCTGAAGCAATTGAAGCTCAATTAACAAAAATTGCTGGTCAAAAAGCAGTTGTTACAAAAGCTAAAAAATCAATTGCATCGTACAAATTGAGAGAAGGAATGCCGGTTGGAGCAATGGCAACATTGCGTGGCGAAAGAATGTATGATTTCTTACAAAAATTGATTTGTGTTGTATTACCAAGAATTAGAGACTTCCGTGGTATCAGTGCAAAAAGTTTTGATGGTCGTGGAAACTATACATTAGGCTTGAAAGAACAAGCTTTATTCCCTGAAATCACTTATGAAGAAGTAGATTTAGTTAAGGGTATGAACGTTTCAGTTATCACAACTGCTGAAACAGATGAAGAGGCAAGAGAGTTATTAAGACTCTTAGGTATGCCATTCAAAGGTAGTAAAAAACAATAAGTACAAGATAGGAGAAATTCATGGCTAAGAAAGCGATGATTAACAAAGAACTTAAACGTCAAAAACTTGCTGCTGCCGGAAAATACCCAACAGTAAGACTTCACAACAGATGTTCTATCTGTGGAAGACCTCACGGATTTCATAGAGATTTCGGTTTGTGCAGAATTTGTTTAAGAAAAATGGCTCACCAAGGTTTGTTACCTGGTGTTACAAAAGCAAGCTGGTAGTTTGTTTGCCAAATATGTTAATAGAATTAAAAAGGGCGGTTGTAAACCGTCCTTTTTGTAATATATTATTCCTATGGAATTAAGAAATTTTATAAGTATATGTATATGTGTATTAATGTTTGTTGCATTACCCTGTTTAGCTTCTGGGAATGATTTTCTATCCAAAGCTATAAATTCATGGTATGGCTATTCATTTAATTCTTTTGTTAAAATTTGGGGTTATCCGGATAGACAAACAGATTTTGGTGATAATAAATTATATTATTGGAATATCGTAAATAATACAAATACTACAACATATCATTTCGGAACTAATAGTAGTACAACTTATAATAATTACTGTAAAGTAATTATCGAGGTTGATGATAAAAATTTAATTGTTGGTGGGCAATATAATGGAAATGATTGTCCATTTTCATATCTTTTAAACCATGATAAGTATGTAAATCCAGATAATGATCCATGGCAAATTGAAAAAGAGTTAAAGCGCCAAAATAAACGGAAATTAGAAAAACACACCTGATTGTATGGAGCGAGTTATCAGGGGGTCCTTGTCCGCTTTTTTATAAAAATTTTAGATATTTATTTTTAATATTCTTTATGTACAAATTTCGTAACATGAAGTTTTTTAGTATTGTAAATGCTGATGTTTGTAGTAGAATAAATATATACAGTTCCGAACTACTGGAATAAGCGGCTTGATTTTTTAATTCGTATGCCCGCAAAATTAATTCAGCAAGCGGTGTAATAGTTAATAGGATACTGCTCTATAACTGTGGGGTAAGTCCAATGAGGAAATTAAATTATGACAATGTCAGATCCAATAGCAGATATGCTAACAAGAATTAGAAATGCTAGTATGGTTGCTCACGAAACAGTAGATATTCCTGCTTCAAAATTGAAAGTTGAATTAGCAAAACTTATGAAAGAAGAAGGTTTTATTTCTGATTATGCAGTTAAAGAAGATGGCAAATTTAAAGTTATCACAATTACTTTAAAATATGATGCTAACCGTAAACCTGTTATTACAAAATTAGAAAGAATTTCTAAACCTGGTTTGAGACACTACTCAAAAGCTAAAAATTTACAAAAAGTTTTAGGCGGTCTTGGTGTAGCTGTTGTTTCAACTCCAAAAGGTTTGTTGACAGACAGAAAAGCAAGAAAAGAAAATGTTGGCGGCGAAGTTCTTTGCTACATTTACTAATTACAAAATTAAATTTTAGAGTAAAAACCTCTTCATTAGAAGGGGTTTTTATTCTTTTAACAGACTCTTAGTAATGTTATATACAATTTCTAGTTTTTGGGGATTTTTTAGTAGCTTTGAAATATTTTTTAATATTTCAGAATGTAATTCTTCTGGTTCTTTTAAGTGGTTAGTCGCAAAAAGTTCTTCGCTAGTTGTGTTTAGTACTTTCAAAAGTTTGTTAATTGTCTCAGATGTAACGAAATTTTCGCCGCGTTCAATTGCACTCAATGCTCGTTGGGAAATTTCTATGGATTCAGCCAGTTGCTCCTGAGTTAAACCTCTATTTTGTCGCATTCTGCGTATTTTTTCGCCAAATTCAATTTTTATATCCAAGACTTTATACCTTTTATTTCTTATATTTGGGTAATTATGTAGTTAAAAGTATTTTATATTAAGTTTTGTAACTTTTGAATGTAGCTTTACATCTATATCTTAGTCTATTACAATTTAAAATTCTAATTTACTGAAATTAATACTTGGATTTTGTTTTTATATATATAAGAGAGCAAACACAGGAGATGTAATGACACCTATTAACCATGTAAAATTTGGTCAAATGACAAATATTTCAAGATTTCAAGATTTGAAACGAACATTATCAACTAAAACAAATTTAGTTGATAAGACGACAACTTCTGTATGGGATGATGCTAAGGCTGCTAGACAGAAAAAACAAGTAGTTTCTGCTGAGCAAATTCCAACCGCCTCAAATTTTAACCAACTGACTAATTATATGAGCCTTTTAAATTCATTTTTTGGATCAATGGATAATTTAACAAAAACTTCTGATACTGTTAACAATGCAACTCAAAATGTCCAAAGCGCACCTGGCGGAGGTGGAAGTCCTTCCGGTTTGGCTCAAGGCTTAAGCGGAGCCCCGATTGGGATGAATAATTCTGCTGCTTATAATGCACTTTCTTCAAAAGTTGATAATAACAGCTTAAGTCCACAAGAGTTAAGTAATTTTATAGATTCACAGGTAAATCCTTATGTAAATACAGTAAATAGTACTTTAACGACAGCAAAAGCTGATTATAATGTGTTATTAGGTCAAAAAGATGAAGCAGCTGCGAATGTTTCCACTTTACAAGAACAAGTTGGAACAGCAGAAACTTCTTATAAAACTGCGGAAAAAGATTTATCAAATAACGAAAGTGATTTAAATTCAGCAGTTCAATCTAGAGATCAGTTGGATTCTCAATTATCTTCGATAAATTCAGATTACAAGGCAGCCTGTGATGACGTTATCGCAAAAGAACAGGCAAAATCTTCTGCACAAACACAGGTGAGTAATTGTAAATCTTCAGTCAGCGGTGCAGAAACCAAACTAAGTACTGCAACTTCTACTTATAACAGTGCAGAACAGGCCCTGGCAAATACTCCTGAAACATTAGAAGATGGTACACCTAATCCGGCTTATGAGGCTGCAAAATCAGCAAGAGATTCTGCCAAGGAAGAAATGGAAAAGGCTAAATCTGAATTAGATCAGGCAAAACAACAATTGGAATCTGCGGAACAAAATTTTGATAATGCGGAACAAGAATTAGGGCAGGCTCAAGATTCTAAAAAAGAAATTTTACAAAACCTGACACAAACAGAATCTGAACATAAACAATTGGCTCAAAATTGTTTACGATTAGAAAATCAAGTTGAAGCTGCTCAAAAAAATTACGATAATTCTATAAATATATATGATGACAGTAAAAACAATTATGAACGATTAAATACAGAATTAGAAAGTTCTGCTGGTATTTTGACTAAATGTGAAGAATATAAAAATAATATCACTAATTTAGAGGCAGAAGCTAATAAAGCAAATGCGTTAAAAGAAAAAGCCAATAAAGCATTGTCTGAAAAAAGAGAAATAAATACTGAAATTTCAGCTGAAGATTTTGACAAAGTTAAAGATGATTTATTGGCTCATTCATCAGCTTCAGAAGGATGTTCTGCAAATAAAACTATTCTGGAAAATTTAATAGCATCAAAAGATTATGATTTAAGTAAATGTACAGGTAATTTATGGAGTCCAAATAGCAATCTTGCGTATGGTTCCGCTGCAACATTTGAGCAGCAAGGTTATATAAAAAATCAGGATGGATCATTTACTGATCCACGAACAGGAGTTACCATGATGAACGTAGTTGGAGATGATTATACATGGGTATCTCAAGAGTATTTTGCCGGCGCAGGCGAAGTTTCTGACTTTGGTACAAAATCTGCTGCAGGTCGTGATTTTCCAGGATTATTTGATGCTATAGAAAGAAATAAAACACAATATAATGCTCATATTGGTCTGGATGGTTTTAGCAGCAACGGAGAACCGAATTTCAGGAAAATGAGATTTAAAATGAATGGTGGAACTACATATTAAAAAATATTCATAATATCTTTACTTTAAATTTTCTCCATGCTAAAGTTATACTCGGGTATAATTGGTAGAAAAACCCGCTGGTAAAATCAATAGCCGAAATTAAGATTTTACTGATTGTAGTAATATACCACAAGGAGAAATAAAAATGTCAAGAATTGGTAAAAAACCTATTGAAATTCCTCAAGGTGTTGAGGTAAAAATAGAAGGTCAAGTTGTTACAGCTAAAGGCCCTTTGGGAACAGAAGTTGTTAACGTTCGTCCTGAAATCGCAGTGAAAATTGAAGATAATCATGTTATCTTGTCAAAAGTTGGAACTTCTAGAGAAACTGATGCTTTATTTGGTTTATCAAGAACTTTGGTTGCAAATGCTGTAACTGGTGTAAAAGACGGTTTTTCTAAAAAATTATTAATTACTGGTGTTGGTTACAGAGCTCAAATGCAAGGTACTACTTTGAATATGGCTTTAGGATATTCTCATCCGGTTGATATTGTTCCCCCGGAAGGAATTACTATTTCTGTTGAAAAGAATACAGAAATTACTGTTAAAGGTTCTAACAAACAGTTAGTAGGCGATATTGCAGCTTTAATCAGATCAAAACGTCCACCTGAAGTTTACAAAGGTAAAGGTGTTAAATACGAAGGCGAATACATCAGACGTAAAGCTGGTAAAGCTGGTAAGAAATAAGATAGATGTCTGTAAACTCTTTATTGAGTATTACGGGTATCTAATCCTGAAACTTTTCAGGCACATGTGTGAATCAAAATTTTTAATATTCTGAAATAACTTCAGGGTTACAAAATTTTGAAATAATATAACAAAAGCCCAGATGAACCCTTGGTTTGGTTTACCAAGAAAGTTCGGGTGAAATGAAAGGAAAATAAAATGATTAAACAACAAACTAGAAAACCAATTGTTCAAAAAAGACACAAATCAATCAGAGTTAAAATTTCCGGGACTGCAGAATTCCCAAGATTAGCAGTATACAGAAGTACTAAACATATATATGCTCAATTGATTGATGATGTTAATCATGTGACTTTAGCATCAGCATCATCTAACGACAAAGATTTAAAAGAAAAATTATCTCATGGCGGCAATATTGAAGCTGCTAAAGTTGTTGGTGAAGCTATTGCTCAAAAAGCTAAAAAAGCTGGTGTAGAATGTGTTGTATTTGACCGTGGCGGATTCTTGTATCACGGAAGAATTGCAGCATTAGCAGACGCAGCTAGAGAAGCTGGTTTAATGTTCTAATTTTGGACAAATTCCAAACAAAGACAGGCGGAAGTTTATATAAACTTCCGCCTGTCTTTGTAGTGTATTAAATAAAATATATTATGTAAAACTTTTTCTAGTTTTAAATATTTATATATTGGGTATTGTGCATTC